>VFQN01000342.1_pt1 | contig 92698 bp, 133 predicted proteins | sample 3512371 | NCBI WGS metagenome assembly VFQN01 (sample SAMN10412370, study PRJNA504923) | tailings metagenome | isolation source: Replicate 2 from Balatoc abandoned mine | place: Philippines: Itogon, Benguet | collected 2017-08-28
GCCCCATGCAGCCCGCCCCCGCCCTGTCCTCGGCCCCCTCCTCCCCGCTGGACGCACCCATGAGGCTGTGGCGCGACCCACGGGACGTGGGGGAGGGCAGCCCGCTGGCGCCGCCGCCCGTGCTGCCCGTCGCCCCGGCGCCCGAACCCCCAGCATTGTTGATTTCTATGGAGATGGAGTGGCGGGTCACAGGCTGAGGTGGTGGACGGCCGGGCACAGGCGCGGTGGGCTGCGGGGCCCGCGGCACCGAGGGCCGGCGGCGGAAGGAGGAGACTATGCCGCGGGAGCGGCGGCCGAGCGAGCTGGAGGGTGGAGGGAGGGCAAGGGTGGAGGAAGCAAATGGGGTTTCCGCATACCGCTGCAGGGGCCGAAAACGAGGACGCGTATTTGCACACATGGGGCATGCACGTGCCAAGTTCACACAGCGCTGCCACAACGCACCGCGTGCTTGCACCACGAACCGCCCCGCGCCGTGGGGATCCCCTGGGCGCGCACTACCCCTGCGCTGCCCTGCCCTGCCCTGGCCCACCTGTGGCTGGCGAGGCTCCTGTGGCTAGCCAGGCTGCGGCCGCTGCTGCGCTGCTTGTCGCCCGTGTTGATCCCCGCCGCCGCGCTGCCGCCGTGCGGCGAGCCCGGCACGTACACCACCCCGCCGTCGCCTGTTACCACCGCCGCCGCCACCGCCACGCCCGTGCCTGCGCCGCCGCCAATCAGGCCGCCGAAGGACGCCGGCCGGACGCTTCCACCACCGCCACCCGCCGTACCGCCCGCCACGCTTCCGCCCGCCGCCACCACCGCCGCCATGTCGGCCCCGTCCCACTGCTCCTGCAGCATCTCCAGCTGCCGCACCACCAGCGGCATGGTCGGCCGGTCGGCGGGGTTCTGGCGTCGGGGTGCGTGGGTTGGAGCAGTTTGCGCAGCGTTGGCTTTGGTAAGTGATGAAGGCAGCCGGGAGGTATTTCCGTCGTGCACCTGTTTGTGCTCCCACAACAGCACACCACACCATGACAGCACCCCGGTAGGGCAGCCAAGGCACTCGCGGAGAGCACCTCTTCGGCTCGCTAGCGAAAGAGCACATGGGGGTACGGCAGCTCCACCGCTAACAAGAGACCCGTCCAGGCGGCCACACACACACGCTTGTTCCACACGGCCACGTGTCTCACGCGGCCCCGCCCCCCGCACCTGCGCCCAGCACTGCTGCACAATGTCCCACACGGCTGCCGGGATGAGGTCGGGGCGGTGGTGCCGGAAACCTTGCGCCACGCGCGCCGACAGCACCTCTAGCTCCTCCTTGCCGTACATCTCCAGCAGCAGCGTACGGCCAAACACCTCGTACAGTACGACACCGAAAGAGAAGACGTCCACCTTCTCGTTGTATGGCTCGTCACGGATGACTGGGGAGGAGGGGCCGGATGCAAGGGAGGATCACAATGAGTAAGGGGCTGGGTGCACGGGACCAGGGCCAAGGGCATCATGCTCTGTTGTGCCCCTGCCGTACAGTTTATCCCTGCTCTCATTGCCTAGCCAGAGATTACTTGTACAGCCCCTTCTTTGCCGAGACGACAATTTACACGAAGTCCTTTGTAAAGCATGGCATGTGTCGCGCAAGTTCCCCTAGCCAAGCAAGCCCCAGCCCTCCGCAACATCGCCCGCGGCGCCAGTCCCTCTCCCCCCACAGTGCGCTCACCTTCGGGTGCCATGTAGCACAGCGTGCCGGCGAAACCTAGCGGGAGGGGAGGCAAGCAGGCACGTGCGCTTAATCCTATGAGTTGCGATGACTGGATAGCCTTTTGATGGTCACGGCGCCCAGTTACATACGGACACCAGACCCCCACCCGCCCAAACATGCACGGTTTGGCAGCATCCAGCGTGCACCCTGTCGCGGGGCGCACCAGCCTTGATCCCCGTACCGGCGATCCGCTGCCCTCCACCAGCTGCCATGCGCTCAGAACCAGCCGTATGTACTACCCCTAATTGAACGTGCCCTGCCCCACCTGTCAGCGCATACACGGGCTCCCCCTGGGACGGCTCGTCGCGGCCCGTCCAGCCCATGGTGCTGCTCATGGCGCTCTCGCTCACCAGCCGCTGCTGCCAGGGGTATAGGGGTCGTAGGGGACATGGGGGCCGGTCAGGGTACCAGAAACGACAAGCATGGCCACGGCATGCAGCAGTAGAGCAGCTGCGGGGCGAGAATGCCGACAGTTCGTGGCTAAAGGGGCAATGTCAGGGGTCTTGCCCGGTGCTGGCACGAAGCCTTGTATCGTCGGGACCTTGCCATCTCCCTGCCTACGGTAACAGCAGCACCACCCACCTTCCACTGCTATGCAGGCCCCCCGGGGCCCACCCCGGCGCCTCACCTGCACCGATCCAGCTGCGCTGCCCGCCCTCCCTGCAACGACCAACGGGGACGTAAGCACTGCCGCCGCAGCCTTTGACCCTGCGCCCGACAGCGCCCCGCCCGCCGCCCGCAGGCTGCCCCCCGTGTTAGCACGCATGAGGTGCAGATTCCCCGTGTTCCCGCCGTAGGGCAGGGCGCCGCCCGCGCCTCCGAAACCGCCGCCGCCGGTGTGGGAGTGCGTGTTGGTGTTCTCCCAAGACACGGCCGTGTTGGTGTTGGACTGCGTGCTGCTGCTGTGGCGGGCGAGGCGGTCGCTGGCCTGGCGCATGGGGCGCTCGGACAGGCCTGCAAAGCGCGGCGAACGGGGCATGGGTCAAGGCACGTGCGCAGGCGTGCGTGTGCGTACTATGTGCTACCAGATACACGAGGCGTTTGTGTCAAAAAGCGTGCACAAAGGCGTTTGCAAACTTGCAGAGTGACCCACTTGTGCTGCTCTGCCTTGACACCCGGGCGCCGTTGTAGGATGGTCGCAAGGCTCCCCCAGGTCCTGCCACGCTGCCCGGCCCGCCCGGCGGCCCCGCCGCCGCCGAGGACGACGCCCCGCCCGCCGTCGCCGCCGAGGCCGTCACAGGTGACGCCACGTACACGCGAGCCGCCTGCCTGCCGCTGCCGCCACCTCCGCCGCCGCCGACGGACAACGCCGAGGGTCCGTACCCGGCCACGGGGGAGTTTGGGTCGCTGAGCAGCGCGCTTGAGCCCGAGTGCGTGATGCCAGGGACGCCGCCGCTGGCGGTGGCGCCGGCGGAGCCGCCTCCGCCGGGGTGCAACCCGCGGCCCCACAGCAGCCGCTCCCGGTGGAGCGCCATCGCGCCGCCGACAACGCCGGCGCCGATGGCCCCCATCGTTGCGCTCCTTGCGGAGCCGAAACTGCCGTACGAGTGGGCTGGGGAGTCGAACGACGAGCGGCGGCTGTGGCTCTGCGCGTCGGAGAAGGAGCCGGCGGCGCGGCCGCCAGCGGCCGCCGCCGGCGGCAAGCCAAGCGGCGAGCTGGCTGTGAAGCTGCCGGCACTGGGCCGCAGCCGCTTGACAATCTTGTGCAGCTCGCGGTTGACGAGCAGCTGCCCGCCGCTGGCGTTGGCGGCGCCCGTCTGCGACGGAGCCTGCGAGTCCCCGCCGCCGCCACCGCCAACGCTCGCAGGCGACGGCAGCGACGGCGGCACGCTGCTGCCTCCGGTGGCGGGGCCCCCGTGCCGCGGCGACGCGGCCGCGGAGGTAGCCGTTGCCACCCAAAGGCTTCCATGACCGCCGCCGCCTCCACCGCCGACGGCAGCGGCTGCGGCGGCTGCGGCGGCTGGGCTGCTAGCGGCGCTGCTGGCCGAGCTGCCGGCGGCGGAGGCGCGGAGCTCTGCCACGGGACCTGGAGGGGCTGGGGGAAGCGCTGGAGCGCCGATGCCGGATATGCGCGAAGGCGGCGGGCCTGAGGCCACCAGGGCGGCGTCGGCGGCAGCGCCCGCCGTTGCCGCTGGGGCCAGGCGGTCCCGCTGCCGCCCACCCAGCCCCGAGCGACGCGGCCGGCGGTCCAGTAGCGAAACCGACCCCGGGTCGCTGCCGCCGCCAACACCGTCGCTGCCAAGGTTGCTCTGCGAGCCACCCGGGGGGGTGGGAGAGGGCAACCTAGGGGCGACGGAGGGGACGGCTGGTGCAGCGGAGGCACTTCCCGACGCCTCCGCTGCGGCCCCCGCGCCAGCGCTTGTGCGCGTGGCGGTTGCGGCAGCCGCGGCGGCGGCGCTGCGGGCGGACAGACCGCGCTGCAGCTTGTGCACCCCGTCCGCTAGCAGCGGCAGCGGCGGCAGCACCAGCAGCTCCTGGGACGCGCTGGCGGAGCTGTCCATCCTGCAGCAGGGTTTGGCAGTAACGCGGCAAGAGAACACAGACCTGGGTAACATCGGCGAGGTTGTAGGAACAGCATGTGCGCGGTCATCTGCTTGCGACTGTGCTTGGGCCAGCTGCGTCAGATTAAAGGGGCCCATGTTACGCACCAGGCCGGACGACCACATACGGCAACGACGCACTGGGGCAAGTTCGCAACCAGCAGAGCATATAATGCTTCACCCCGCGAAGCAATGCCTTTCATCCGACCGCGCATCCGGCAACTTACAATTACAGTTTAGTGAGCAGGTACGACAACCTGGCTCCAAGAGTACGACTCTAAAGCTTTCTTGTTGTCCGCTACGTGCACAACGTCTCAGATGTACCGCATGCACAACCACACAGATGTACCGACCTGGACGCCTGCACGGTGGGCTCCTGGTCCAGGTCCATGGGCCGCACACCAGACGGCCCGCTGCGGGGCGAGTCTACCATTCCGCCCGCCGCGAGGATTCCGCCCGATCCCGCGCCGCCGCCCCCGGCCGACACCACCCCGCCCGCCAGGGTCGGGTGCACGAGGCTGTCGCTGGTGCCCCCGGTGAAGGCCCCGCCGGCGGCATCGGCGGGCCGGCTGCTCCCGTCCTTCCCGTCGCGGGAGTCGTTCCGAGAGAACATCACGCTAATGCTGCTGCCACTGCCTTCCCGCCGGCGGCCGCTGCCCAGCCCGCCCCCTGTGCTCCCACCGCCGCTGAGCGCAAGCGGCAGCGGCAACGGCAGCGCCGGCTGGCTGCTGCTCTTGCTCGGCTGCGGCGGACGGCCCAGCGGCGACGCCGTTGGCCCAATGCCGCTGGCCGCCACCAGTCCCGCGACATTGCCGCTGGTGCTTGGGCTGCCACCTCGGCTGTTGGCACGGCTGCCACCCCTGCTGCCTCCGCGGCTATCACCGCTACCAGGGGACGTCCCCGGCAAGGCATTCGCCAATTGGTTGTTGGCAGGGCTACCGCCGCCGCTGCCTCCACCGCCGCTGGGACCGCCGGGGCTGCCGCCGGCACCACCCGCAGCCGCAAGCATCCCCTGCTCGCTGCGGCTCTTGCCACCCAGCACCGCCATGAGGGCTGGGGGCAGCGGCGGGCCCTGCTCGTTGATTGCATCTATGTGGGACCTCCCATGCATGTGAGCGTGGGGTTGTGGGTTGTGGTGCACTCCGTTGCCACTGCCGCGTCCCCTGCCCGCCCGCTGCCCGCTGCGGCGGCTGCCGTCCAGCGCAACGTCCCGTGACGGCGACCCAGGCTGCTCCCCTGGCTGTGAGGTGCTAACCGCCCGAGCCCGCTCTGCGCCGTCGGTGCTCTGTTGTTGGTGCTGGTGCTTCGGGAAGAGGTTCGCAACCGAAGGGTTGTGAGGAGACATGCGGCCCAGGGAGGAGGCTTGTGTGAGGCGCATGTGGGGCTGGGAGGGGCTGGTGCGCGGCTGGCCAGGGCTCAGGCGGCTCCCAGACGTGCCGCCCTGCGGGGGAAGGGTAGAGGTGAGGACGCACACAGGTAAGGCAACCGAGGAGTGCGATGGAAACTCGGGTCGGCACTCCTTCCGAACCACGACATTACCCAAGCACCAGCAAGTACGGCTACACGGCCAAGAGGGCAGTTGCTGTGTGTGGCCCTGCAGCCCGCAGCCGCTCCGGCAATGTCCGCATGCCCCTTCCCCCGTCCCCCGCACCCCGCACCCCGCGCACCAGCATAAACGATACTGTTCCCGTGCCGGATATGAGGCTGCGGTTGGAGGGCGTGTTGCCTGCGTGGCTGGGCGGCCCGCTGCGCGGCGGCGTGCCTGCAGGGGAGTCCTGCAGCGACACGCCACCGCTGCCCACGCCCTCGCGCGCCTCGCCGGGGGCCCTGAGAGCACAGCAACGCATGCAGGTGAGCCGGGGTACTTGGGACACATGGTTGGTGTGGTGGTGCGTGATTTTAAAAAGGAGGGGTACCACAGCGGCGGCGCTTCTGATCTTGCATGAGGGGCCTAGAGCTGGGGCCTCCATGCAGGACACAGCGTGCTTTTCGGCGTTGTGCTCCGCCACAGATGCTCAAGGCTCACATGCGTGAGGTCGGGCGATGCGGCTCGTGGGCATGTGCACACCGCAGATGGAGTATAAGTGCACAAAGATAAAACTGATGTGTCCGCTTGTAGTCCACAAAGCACAATTACCACTGGCTAGCTAATCCGCAGACCATGTTCACAGCCCACCTGCCGGGCAGGTCCAGCTGCAGGTCCTCCTCCATCATGGCCAGGTACTGTGTGTGGGGGGAGAAGGGAGGGCAACAGCAGGAACGGACAGTTCGCCAGGGCTGTCGGGAATCCAAGGCGAACGCACACCGATGTGGGTCAGGACTCTGCCGATGCCCCGCGTCAAGCGTTGCAGTCCCCTTCGGTCCCTGGCAAAATCCGCCCCCGGACTCATTTGGCGTGCCGTCCTGCACCCGTTCCTCACAGGCATGCCGCCGTGCTGACCCAATCCTCTTGCCTGCCACGCCGCTGCACCCAGGCCCACCCACCTGCGCCACCTGCGATCTCACACGGCCGCCGTGGGACGGCGACGTGCCCCCAGGGGCCCCAGAGCCGCCGCCAACGCCGCTCGGCAGCCTGCTCCGCACGCCCCCAGCGCCCGCCACTGCGGGATCCACACCAGACGCCGACACCCCTGGCGTGGGCCCCCCGCCCGTAGAGCTGCTGCGGCCGTGCGAGGCGAGCAGCGCCGCAGCTGTGGACGTTGCACCGCCCACGGATGAGTTGCTCGGACGCCCGCTGCTGACACGCGTTGCACCTACCCCTCCGTGCCCGCCCCCGGGCCCGTGCCTTAGGCCCAGTGCCTCCAGGGTCAACGCCGGCAGGCCTATGTCGGTGTTGCCGGCGGACGGGCCGGAGGGGCGCATGCGGGAGGGCCGCTCGTTGCTGTTGTTAGCCTGAGGCGGTTGCGGGGTCAGGGTGCAGCAGTCAGCAGTCAGGCGGGGCACGGGGTTGTGCGGTCGGCATGCGGAAGTGCGGTGGGTGCAGGGTGTGCGGTGCCACCTGGCTGCTCCTTAGCCTACATATCATAGGCCCAGCCGACAGCTCACGCACGCAACATCTCACGCCACATGAATGTATGCGTTGACGCCTTCCCCCCTCCAGCCGTCAACACAGAGGTCTGGCTTGCTTGTATTACCGTATTTCAACCTACACAGTACTTCCACTTTCTCAGAACAAGCACTCTATCTCCCCCTCGACAACCAGATTGCCTCCCTTTACCCAGGCTTGCGCGTTGCGCTGTACCTGCTGCAGCTGCGCTATGACCTGGCTGGAGGGCGGGCTGTCCACGCCCTGGTTCAGGCCGGTTCCCATTCTTCGCCCGGGGCTACCGCCCGCGCCCCGGTCGTATCCGCCTCCACCCGCCGTGAGCGAGCCGCCCCCTGCCGCCCCTGCTGTGGCTGCTGCCACCGCCTCCGCCGCCGTCACTTTGCCCTGGAGCAGCAGGTCCAGCGACGCGCGGGCCGCCGTCACGCCGCCAGCGCTCTGCAGGGGGACGCAGGATTCAGTAAAAAGCGTACGGTAATGCAGCGGGGTGGGCGGCAAGGAACAATCAGCGATGTCGATGTAGGTGGTGCAAGAGGGACGGTACTAGTGGACGACAAAGTGTGTGGGCTCGTGCCCACTGTGCAGCTCTGGTAAGAGCGCTAAAGAAGCTCCACCGTTGAAGGTGTGGTCTTAACCCGTCCCGCGGCCCCGCTCCCACCTGAGTCAGTGGCGCGTTGGTGCTGTTCCACCGGGCAGGGCCCGCCGCCGAGCCCAGCACGGTGGCCTTAGGGCTGCGCACATTCCAGCCGGGGTACCCGGAAGACGCCCGGGAGAACTGCCCTGTGCCACCTCCCCCGGGCCCTGCCCCAGCAGCGAAGGCGTTAGCGGCAGCCGCCGCCGCCGCTGCAGCCCCTTGTGTGAAAGGCCCTGTCTTGGTTGGGCTGCTGGGCAGAGCGGCGGCGGTGGCGAGAGCGAGGTTGCCTGAGGGCTCGGGTGACTCCATGTGCGACAGGTTGGAGGGCTTGCGTTGAAAGGCGAGCCCCAGGCTGGGCGGGTAGCCCTGCAGCGGGTAGGCCTGCTGGGCTGCCTGGCTGTGGAGGTGCTGCGGCTGCAGCGGGCTGGGCTGGTGGTGGGGGCTGGAGGGGGTGGTGAAGCTGTCGCAGTCGCGGGAGACGGTCCGGCGGTAGGGCGCGACCTGCAGCGGCATAAGGGCAAGGCGGAGCGGTGCTTGGCAGGTGGCAAGACTGTGGCAGCGAGCTGGTCCAGGTCTTGCGGCGCGGGGATGAAGTTATTGCAGCGCCCCAGTACTGCAGCACCCGGTAACGCATGAGCTACATGCCAGCGCACCGTAATTACCAGCCATAGTAGCTACCAGCCCCAGTAGTTACCAGCCCCAGTACTAAAGCGGCGCCGTCGAAGCCCTCGTGCCCGCGCAGAACGAGCAGAAATACTTGCAAGTTCGAAGCCGGTCACTCACAGGCTCCTGCATGTCGGTGCCACGTGTCGACATCATGCTGCTCCGCCGCGACCGGGGCTCATGCACGTGCCTGGCGCTACTGCTGTACGGCAGCCCGCCGCCCGCCACCAGATGCGCCGGCCCATGCAGCCCCGACAGCCCCACGCCAGCGCCCATGCTGCCGCTGCCGTACTGGCTGCCGCCCGGCAGTCCCGGGCCGGCGGGGCCGCCGGCGGCCGACGGCCGCGCTGAAGACCGACGGGAGCGGCTGTCGTTAGCCCCCGCCGCCAGGGCCGCAGCAGCAGCAAAGGCAGCGTCTGCGGACTGGTAGTCGCTGCTCCGGCGGCGGACGTTCACCGCCGGACGCGACATGTCCAGCACCTGAAGATGGCATGAGGTGGGGTTGGGTACACCGTTCGAGATGGCCATATGAAAGGCGTCAATACACCCAGAGGCCCTGCAGATGGCAAGCCACACCGCAGATAGCCAGCTAAAAGTTTGTTGCTCCAGCTACATTTCGCAGATGCGCTGGGGATATTAGCCTGCCCTGGTATCCTAGCGACATGCCTTTGCCACAAGGGGCGAGACGACCCAGCGTACCGCGGCGCTGCCCCCACACCCACCACGTGCAGCCCAAAGTCGCACACTTTGGCCGTCAGCGGCCGCCCGCCCCCCGGCCGCCCAGCCAGGGCCGCCGTCATTGACCCGCCCCGTGAGTGCGACGGCGAGCCCAGATCCGCCGCACCAGCCGCCGCTGCCGCCGCCGCCGCCCTGATGGACAGCACCCTGCGCGCCAGGCCCCCGTGCGAGCCCATCAGCAGGGCAGCCGCCGTCATGCCGCTAGGCGACATGGGGGCCGGCGGAACGGCCCCCGACGTCGGCGCGGCGGCGGCGACAACGGCGCTGGACACGCTTGCGCCCGGCAGCGCCACGGCCAAGAGCACGTTGTCCGTTTTTATGTCCCGGTGTACGACGGGCGGGCTCTGAGCGTGCAGGTACTGCAGCGCGAGGGCAATCTCCATGCACCACTGCAGCGCCTCGCGATCGGTATACGGTAGCAGTGGCAGCTGCTGCTGCTCCGAAGCGGAGGGCACCTGCTCCGAACCGCCCCCGCTTGCCGGCGGCGCGAGGGCGCGTGGCGACACGGCGACGGCGGCGCCGCCGCCACCGCTGGCCAGAGCCAAGGTCCGCCTGGGAGATGCGGTGCCCCCGGCGATCGCGCTGTCTATCGTGGCTATTGCGCTGGCTGCCGCAGCGTCCGACGAGCTTGCGCCACCACCTCCACCGCCGCCACCGCCCCGGGGCGTGAGCGAGCGGCGCAAAAACGAGAGGCTGTGCTTCAGGGACCTGAGGGACGTGGTCCGCTCCGTGGGCCCACCGCCGGTCGAGCTCTGCCGCAGCACAAGCTGCTGCTCCTGCTGCAGCTGCCGCACTCGCTGCTGCTGCTTGTGTGCGTTGGCGGCGTCCCTCACCAGCCTGGTCAGCGTGCCGGCCTGTGGCGTCATGACACACGTGCACAGGGACGGGCGCGGCGCAGGGGCCGTCCCGCTGAAGGGGCCGGCTGAGCAGTGCAACCCCTGACGCAGGCAGGTATGTGTGAGCCAAAGGCTGACAGCAGGCCGCGGTGTGCCGACCAGCCGCTAAAAGCCAAGTGTCCGTGCAGCGTGCCTAGGTTATGGACACCGTATGCCGTTGCCCATAGGCTTGGTAAAGTCCGTCCCATCTGCATCCCCGCGTACCCCCATGAGTTCGGTGACGATGGCCCAGGTGAATCGCCGCGTGGGCAGCCCAGCAAAGTGCGGGGGCAGGTGGGCCAGGGTGTGCAGCTTGATGATGTGCCTGCGTGACAACAGCACGGCGCAGTACGATATGAAGGGTTGACTGGGCCAACCCAGCTGCTGACTGCGGCATACAAGCAGCAGGGGGCCTTTGGTGTTGCGACTGGCACATGGGTAGCGCGGAAAGGTTGCAGGAGGGAAAACCGACAGGCGGGCAAAGGCAGCGGCGTGTAAAGGTTTGTGTGCGCACGGCCTGCAGGCGGTTTGCTGCACGCATCAGCTGACGTAAATGTGCTCATACGGTCCACTCACTTGTGGTGTAGACGAGCCAAGAGCTGGGCTTCTCGGAGGAACTCCTGTTAGGGCGTATGCAAGAGGATGAGGTTCCTACGGGGTGAAGCTCTGGAGCATCGCACACGTGGCAACAGTACTACAAGTTGTGTATGGCAAAGCAGCTCGACAGCAGGAGTCACATGTCATGGGTAAACTTCCTGTCAAGACGCACAGCGATTCCCGCCCAGGTGGCTAAGGCTAGGTCACCATTCCCCTAGTCATGAGCCCACGCCCCGGCAACGGGGCATACCTGCATGGCCTCGGCAAGAGCCCCGCTTGCGGAGAACCCGCCCAGACCTGAAGCTTACCTGCAGCGTTGCCTCCTTCTGTGCAGCATGAGGGTGCAGGACCTTGACGGCCACAGGCGTGTTTCCGTCAAGGGTCCCCCTGTACACCCGCGCCGACGAGCCTCCCCCAACACGTTCGTGTATCTACGTTTGAGTGAGGGCCGTGTGCATGCTCAACCCGCAGACCTGCATGGCTACTGGACTCTAGAGACCTCTGCCACCTGATCGCGACGCAGGTTTACGCAGAGGCGCGGGCTTTCCGGTCTTCCTCGCAACTATCATGCGCAACGCCCACCTGAAGGCGTGCCTCCAACTCCTCTCCTGCAAGTAACTGCAGCTCCCCCATAAAGCCAGGCGTGCTGGCTGCAGGAAAAGATGTTCCGCATGCATCCCTCTGGCTGTTTTGTACCGAAAACGAGAGCTCGGCCCTGGCTGGTAACTCCGTAGAGTTATCCGCCATGCGCCTCCCAGCTCAAACAAGGTGACTAGATCGATCCTACATGCGTCCCGCTCCAGTTGGTATCGGTCTGGTCAACATCGTAATGCGATGCCTGTGAGCGCCCTGCTCGGCAAGCCTGTAAAGATGGGTACATATCAGGACTTCCTATCATGATTGGTGTATGTACTTCAAGGGTGCGAGTATCCTCCCCCTCTATGATCACTACCATGTGTCATGGCCCTGGTGCGAAAGTCCTGGTGCTGTGGGTGCTGTGGGGCAGTGTGGGGCTTGTGCACCAGTACCCGACAAAGCCGCATAAGCCTTGGCAGCTAGTACTGCCCGTCTCTGTTGCACACGCTGTAAGTCACACACAGCATACCATTGTGGTGTAGCAGCAAAAGCTACCTGCCTGCCATACCGGTAAGGTCGTTCACGGTGGCGCGAATACGGGCACTGGAATGGGACGCTTCCCTCATAACATTGGTCCCCTCCCTGTATCTCCGTTTCCGCACAAACAGAGGGATGGCCCTCATGAATCTGGAGCACGGTGTGCGATCATGAGGGGTGCTGCAGCATGTGCTGCTGGTCAGTGCTGGTGCTGAAGGGATGGAACTGCGTGCGAGTAGTGGAACCGAGGGCCCAGCTGAAGAGGCCAACCTGGGCTATTCCCGCCTTGTGGCCACTGATTCCGGAGCCAACGCCCCTAGGATGAAGGCAGACAAAGGTGAGTAACTTTAATCAGCAGCAGGGAGGATCGAGTACGGTAAACCTGGGCGTGCCGCTGGCGTGGCACAACGTGGGAGTTGGGGAATGCATTGCCGTATGCCCACATATCCCCATCACCACGTGAGCCAAGGACCCTTTTTGATGTTCTTGGTGTTCCCCTTTCGTATGGGTAACAGACCGGGACCGCTCCCCTGTGAGCTGTGACGGACCTGGACTGACGGCTATCAGGGGCCTCATTTCACGGTGTGCGTGCACAGCGTTGATTGGGTGGTGGGCACCGTAGCCGGGAGACTCTCTTCGGCACCCGCCCATAGCGTTTTACCTGTGCTTACGGAAGGCAATGCAGCAGGATCAGGGGACAAGCCAACCACGGCCAACTTGTCATGATTCGGTCAACATAAAGGCCTACTTATGTGAGAAGCGTGGTTTCAGTTGGGGCTTGGGCGACGGGAACGACGGTTCTCGCACACAGAGGTGGTCCCCGGGGCTGAGGCCAGTGGCTACGCGTGGGAGTCCAGTCCCCCCGGCGCCCCGGGCCCTCACGGAGGCACACGGTACCGTCTGAAGTTTTATTCAGCGTGATGGCCAATGCTTCTTGCCGTGCTTGTGAATGACTGGCTGCTGGCTGCTTGGGTGCTTCTGTGTCACCGCGTACAAAGTAGCGGGCCCCGGAAAATCACGCCAGAGCACCCACACACTACCGGCATGGGTTCTCGCTCATGTCGTAATTATCTCGGCAGACCCGCGCTTGCGCGACTGCCACTATAAAACCATCGATTAATCCGGCTTATGGGCCCTGGTTGCCTCTCCGCCGGTGGACTAGGGATGTGGTCTGTCCCGAAATCCCCAGAGCACCCAGTACACGTGGGTCTTCCCTGCGGCGACCACCCACGCATGACACCTGAAGGACACCTGGTCGCCGCGCCCTAGCCCACGCCTTACACCAGCGGCGCATGCTGTGGCTGAAGTGCGCCGCTGCAGGCGGTCTCCTGGTCCACAGCGATGATGTACTAGAGTTCAGGTGGAGGTTTCCCCTTGCGCCCCCCAGCGTCCCCTTGCGCCTTGGGCCTGTGCCCGCAAAGTCATAACCTGGAAACTATATACAAAGGTAGCGTGACCCATGTTCCACCAGCGCGATATCATGCATTATGCCAACGTTACGGCTGGTCAGCAGGAGCGGCGCGCCCCTGCTTCAGGAAGCTGCACCGGGTACGTCCGAGCAGCACCCGAGATGTGGGAAAGGCAGCCGTTGAAGCCGTTATCGCGTGGTAAGTTCGTCTTCCGTATTGACCAGATAATGACAATATTAAGGGTTGCACGTTGAATGGTCTAGGGCAGCGAGACTGCAGACGACGAGGCCCACACAGCTGGTTAGGTGCATTCGGGGCAGAGGAGAAGCGCACCAATGCTACCAGCAGAAGATTTTGCAGTTTAGAATTGGAAAGCACGTTTCTCGCTGTTCGCTGTGTACGTCGTACAAATCGCAGTGACAATATCCTGCTTGTTTATGTGCAAAGCTTTGGCTGTAACATTTTTGCAGGGAAGTTGGCAATAAGCACACACGTTATCAGTTCCCTGCATCGACACAGGAGTTGCAAAGTCTTCCCTCCTAGTAGGAATAGAGCTAAGTCTGGGCCTGTTGACCTCGTTCTTCTCTTCATCCACAGCTTATTCTGCTGGAAGTAACGCACGAGATACAGGGAAGCACGGGAAGAGCTAGAACGGTTGGCCGTGGCTTCGACTTTTTCCCAGAGTTAAACAGCGTGCATAACCAGCAGCAGAGTCATGGATGCTTTGACAGCCGCTCAGCCAGACTTGACTGCAGCACAGTCAGCTGCGGGAGCCCCTCAATTCGTTCCGGGGCCGGGGAGTGCTGGCGCGGCTAGCCAAATCGCGCAACGGCCCCCGGAGACCAGCGCCATCTTGAAGCTGAAAGGCAAGGGGGGAGACGTGGATGCGCACGCGTTTCTTGGCAACCGTCCTCAGCGCCCTTGAGCGATTTGTCAGCTTCGTGGGGCTTGTGCTCTGCTCCCAACACGTTCAGGGCTTCCATACAGCGCAACTGAGGATGACATTAGAGGATTCTTCGCGCCCTACGAGCTCAAGACGGTCTCCTTCGTCTACGAGCCAGACGGCCGCCCAAGTGGCCTGGTGGGAAGGGCGCGCGGAAGAGTCTCGGCACTGGGCGTCGTTGTGGCACCGGTTACGCTCCCACTCTCACCTGCTTGCGTGCAATGTTATAGATGCACTAATTGCTCTTTTTGTGTCACCAGCGTGATAGCTTGAACGCTTGGGCATGCGCAGTGCCCCAACCGCTGATAGCCTTCTGCGAGGTTAACCCGTGTGGCTCCCTCGTTCACAGGCTTTCGCCGAGTTTGTGAGCAAGGATGAAGCCCTCAAGGTGGGGCAGATTCAGAGCGTAACAGGCAACCTCGTGAACAAAACGCTGTTATGACTGATACCCGAATGTGAATGCTTTTTCGGAACGGCAGGCCCTTTCGAAGAACGGGGAGTATATTGGGCAGCGCTACGTGCGGCTTCTACACGTCCCCCGCGCGGAGATGGAGGAGCAGGTCCGCCTTGGAACTTTGGCGATACCGGGCGCAGCCGCAAAGCTGCGTTCCAGAATGATTCGCACGCAGCAGCGAAACAATATGGCCTACATGGCGGCAGGCCCGGTGCAGCTCATGCCGACGCCGGTTATGCAGGGCCGACCAGTCCTGGCCATGGGTCCTCCTGGTCCCGGCGGAGCGGCCGGGCTAACCTACGCGCAGCCGCCGGGCCCTGGACAAGGCCCCGTGGAGTCGCGCATCTGGTGCGTTAGAGTGCATCCGCGCGTCCTTGCCGCTCACCTGGGTTTGCGCTGCTGCCCGTGCAACAGCAGCCATTAGTGTGACCCGTTCAACTCGTCATGGTACCTCCCACCGCCGTCCACCCACCCTTGCTCTTTCCCGCTTCAACGCCCTTTTCCCCCTAGGCCGCCCGCCTACCAGCAGCCCTACCAGCAGGCGCAGGTGGCCGCCCAGGCGCAGCAGCCCGGCCCCGGCCAGGCCGGCCAGTACCAGTCCCCCGCGCAGCTGGCGGCCCAGTTCTCCTCCCTGTCCATCGGCGGCCCGCAGCAGGGCGGGCTGCCGCGCGGGGCGCAGGTGGCGCTGGGCCACCAGGGCCTGGGCGGCCAGCCCGCGGGAGCCGCCGCGCTGCACATGCCCCCGCCCCCACAGGGGGCGGTGCAGGGGCAGTTCCTGGGCGGCTCGCGCGTGGTGCAGGCGGCGTCCAGCCCCACCGTCAAGATCCGCGGCCTGCCGTACCGCAGCAGCCCCAGCGAGATCCTGGCGTTCTTCCAGAACTACCACTACCTGCCCGACACGCTGCAGATCGGGCTGGACCAGCTGTCTCGGCCGTCGGGCGAGGCGTGGCTGTCGTTCGCCAGCCCGCAGGAGGCGCTGCGGGCCGTGCGCGACCTCAACCGCCACTACCTGGGCAACAGGTACCTGGAGCTCAGCATCTGCTGATGAGCACCATCGGCAGGGCAACGCCTGTGTGAGCAGAACGCCTGCCGGTGCGGCTGCGCAGCAGCAGCCGTGCAACGGCTCGGCAGGTGCCGTGGGCAGAAGCGGGCGGGCTGGAGGTGGAGCCATGGCGGAGTAGGCCAGGGCTGAGGGTCCCTGCAGCACCGCCAGGCGCTACCGCAAGGGTTTCGGACGGCGGCGGCGGCGGCATCATGGTGGACGCTGGGGTGCCTCTGCATGCCTCTTGCTGGATGCCACGTGGCGTGCCAGCGGGCGCGGCGCAGCAGGGCGGCGCCAGCAGCAGCAGCAGAGGCTGGCCGCCGGTCAGCAGGCCAAAGCGGCGGGGTTCCTGGCGTCCTGTGGGGTGGGTTCCGTGGGGCGCGCGAGCCGAACACGTATCGCACTGCGAGGGTTATGCGGCGGCCGCGAGCTCCTGGGGCGCACTGGAAACTGCAGCTCGCAGCCTGGGTGGGCCATGCGGTGGTCGTGATCCTGGAGTGTCTATGGCACATGGACGGGGGCCTGCATATGGGGACCAGTTGGATGGGTGCGTGACGGCATGGCGTGTGTGTGAGGGGGAGGGGGGTAGCTGACAGGCAGTCGGGGGTACCAAGTAGAGGGGCGGGGGCTCGCATGACGCTTGGGTCGTCGGCTGTTGGTTGTGGTGTTTGTGGGGGTGGGGGTGGAGGCGGCGGCGGTGTGGGGTGGTTACAGTGCCAAGCAGAAGCAGTGCGGGGTGGGGGAATGACCGTGGGGCTTACCATGGGCCCCATTCCGGGCGATGGCTTGGCACTTTGCATGCAACTGGCTGGGGAAGTCGAGAGGCCAGACATGTTGATCAAGAAACCAGGCATGTCGATCTTCATGCTGGGACGTGGCACTGGTCTGGCGGAGGCGGGCTTTTCCTCGTTGCAGGGGCAGCGAGTGCCATGACTAACGCCCGGAGACGTGAACCAACGAGTGCGTGGTGGGTACGGCAATGCTGCTGAGAACGAATGAGCACTACAGGTGTGTGATGCTGTCACAGGATGCTTTGATGCCGAGATGATGGTACATCATCTCCCTAAAGACCCTGCGCCGGGCGCGAAGCGGTGCCGTGCAAGTACTCTGTCTTGTGCGTGGCTTTCGCGTGGCTCGTTGTTTGCGTTGCGTGGTGTGGATTTAGCCATGGGAAGCTGGCACGAGGGCGGGTCGCGCCGTGCGGACAGCCCACCGGTCGCCGCTGTGTTGCGGCGGCGGCGGCGGCTGTGGCGGCGCGGCACCTCGCCCGCAACGCGAAGGAACGCAGGCCGCGTCGATCGGCGAATACTGTGGTTCGCGCTGCGGGGCACACCTCAGGTACTGCAGGCAAGACATGCTTTCTCGGCGCATAAAGCTGCACTAATTTGTCTATTTAGGTGAGAGTACAGGGGCGCTCTGAAGGCTCGTTGTGCACACGCCAGCTGGGAGTCGGCTGCTTGCAGTTGCTCTGCTGTCATATCATTTGGCTGTTGACAAGAACGGGTGTGTGTCCGTGATAGGTAGGATGCAGCTGGCCCTGACCTGGCCCTGACCTGGCGTTGTGAACGGCGGCGGTGGGAGTGCCTGGCGGCAATGCACATGGACATGCGGCGGGACAAGTGGGCTGGCTACTGCTGTCTTAAGGGGCTGTTGTTCCTTTGTTCACGGCGCTGCGTTAATGCGTGTGTACTACATGCGTCGCGGTTGTTGTTGCGGGGGTGGCAGGAGGGCCTCCTGTGCATGGCATGCTGTCGGCGCACGCTTGCGTCGGTGTGCTGGGGACAGCGCATGGAAGGGTTGGGGCCAGCGCAGCGTCCTGTGAGGCCCTGCGTGGCACCGTGGTGGCTGCACCAGCGGGAGGATGTTGACGCGGGCCGGGCGCGGCCGGTTGGGGAGTTGACGCTGGCAACCCGTGGCGGGGCGAGGCAGGCGTGATGTGGGAGGGTGTGACATGACAAGTTTGGGGCCTGGCACTGATCTTATCCGATGTCGGTTGCGATGCATTAGTGTTGCGCACAAAAGAAAGGGCTTCCGCTCGCTTGCATGAGCGGAGGGGCGGAGTTGAATGGGCCGGTGTGCGGACCGTTTTTCTCTTCGGCCCCAAAAGCAGGGGTAGAGCACTTCAGGGCAGCGCGAGGGCGGCTGCCGGCACTCGGGGTACGAAAGCAACGGCGCAGAGCGCCAGAGCAACGCATGTGTGCCACGCGCGGAGCAGCAGCGGTGACCCACCGGCCATTCTGTCGTGAAGTTGCACGGGTGGGCCTCGGCTGCTGCCCTGTGCCGTGTGCTCATACGCGGGGCACGGAGCATTGTGGGGTGCATCAGTATGGATGAAGGGCTTGAAGGAGAGACCAAGCTGAGCATTGGTTTATGATGATGCCGAGACATGCAGGTGCCGTGCCGCATGCGGGTTCCGGTTTTGGTGCATGGCCGGCTGGAGTGGACGGCAGGAACTCTTGAGCCCAGCACTTCAGGTGTGTGTGGCATTATCTACACACTGCACTGCTTCACAATCGCTGAAATGCAACGCAGCGCAACACACGTTGGGGAATATGCCGTTGGATGGCGGATGAGGCAGAATGTTGGTCTTTCTTTGTGCGTTGAGCAAGGGAGTCGTTGCGCAGTATGGTAGGGGTCGCAAATGCGAGGGGCCCATGGTGAGATGAGGGGAGGAACAAAGCTTTTCGCTGGCGCGTATATCATTAGAGCTGTGCCGTCTGTTGCGCCGGTGCCAGTTGTGCGCCATTGGGCTTGCTAGTTGCATTTGCGAGCTGTGGCAGACACCGAGCGCCTGAATAATGCCGCCTCCGCCTCTGCTGTTATAACAAACCAAAAGAGTTGCGCGTGTGGGCCATGTACTGCAGTCTGTGTTGCGTGTTCCGGGGGGGCGTAGCGACCAGCAAGACGGATTTTGTTACACTGCGTGGGAGTGTGTGTGTCTGGCAACGTAGCCAGTGGAGTGGGTACGGTATCCGTAGCTCTAGGACGCGGATGAAGCAACACTGATGTGGGGGCGGGCGCCCGGGCCCGCTGGGGGTGCGGAACGGCACGTGGTAGCGTCCGATCTCTATGACCTAGGCGCCCTGCCGTGTGAAACTGCTGAGCCTGCTGTAAGGTACATGGGGGTGCTCAGGTGGCCTCACGCCTGCCGCCGTCCAGCGGGCCACGAAGAACTCTTCAATGCGCCGTGCCTGAAGGGAGGGCAGAGGCAGTGGACGCGCACACGCAGGCACAGGGGCACAGGATCAGGGGCGGCAGCGGGGCAGAATCGTTGCACGGCATGCTGCGATGGGAAGCATGCAGCACATGGGTGCAGGGCGCCGAACCGGTGGATCAGGCAAGAAGACTACCGTATGGATTACCCTCGGGATCCCCCAGTCATGGACAAGCGCGTGGGAGTCTGGGAGAATGGGTACCGGTCAACCGGTGGAAAGCAAGCAGGGGTCGATGCGCATGCGCTCCAGTAGCTGCTGCGGCAGGCTGGCATACAGAGCTACTACACCAGCAGGCATGAAGGATTGCACAGAAGGAAAAGGTCACGACCCGACCCTGACCCGACCCTACGCTCTTAAACAGGTACAAGCAGGGGATGCAATATAGAGCGAGCCACAGCGGTGCGGGTGCGCACGTGCGGGTGAGGCCGTGACCAGGACCATGGCTCCACCAACCGCCACACAACCAGGTCAACGTGTGGGAGTATGGATACGAGCAAGTAACCAAGGAGCTCTCGTGGCGAGTGATTACGGCTACACACGGCCACAGAGGCCCAAGCGGCCATTGCTGTGTCTCGGTCCGGTTATGGACCCCCGACTTTCGCCCGCAGTGTAACACTGGACAACACCGCGCCACCCACCGCCACGACGCCCAGGGGCTCCCCTGCCGCAGTCAGTGGCTGCACGCGGACCGTCAGCATCCCGTGGCGGTTGCCGAAGGAGATGTCCGTCAGGTACCTGCGCCACACAGCACAGGGGCCCCCCGGGGGTGAGCACCGGCGGCCACACACTCCCACTTGGCTGGGGCGCTTCGGGCGCTCTGCCACGTGCCTGCAGCGTGCGACATACAGCCCACGCAGCGGTGCCGTGGCCGGTCAAGTTATGCCCATGGCCGGCCGCACTAACCCCCATCAGTGCTGTACCATGCCTCGACCGCCTGCCCCCGCCGCCTGCCCCCGCCGCCTGCCCCCGCCGCCTGCCCCCGCCGCCTGCCCCCGCCGCCTGCCGCCCACCTGTCCCCGACCATGATGAGGTCGGCCGCGGGGCACCCGAAGTGCTCCTGCAGCTCCCCGCTGCCGCCGCCCGGCTTCTTCTCGCGGTGCCGCAGCACGGGCACACCCAGCGCCGCCTCCAGCTCGCGCGCCTCCTTGCCTGCAGCGGTTGGCGGATGTCAACGGTCAAACCGTCAACAACCCCCGTATCAGTCCCCTCTCCCTCTTTCCAAGCGTGTCTCACGCTGTGTTGCATGCTAGGGCCTGCCGCCACAAGAGATAGTGGAGTCAGCGCCGGAAGCTACCGCGAGAGCCACGTCGTAAACTGCACTGGGATGCTCCGCACCTTGCCTCACCCCGCCCCGCCCTGCTGCAGCACCCTCCCACCCAGGCCCACCTTCCGGGTCGTACTGCTCCAGCCCTGCGCTGTTGCTGTACAGCACCACGCGGCCGCCGAACACCTCCATGCAGCGGTCCAGGGAGCGGCGCAGTGGGGGGTCCACCTGGGCCGTGACGGGGGAAGGCGTGGGCGCAGATGTCGGGGCAGTGATATGGGGGCAGGAATAGGTGGAGGCAGGCGTGGGCAAGAACCGGGCAGGTGGTGAGGTTCCGTAAGCTGTCGTACAGACTACCGCACAGGGCAGGCCCATACCAACCCCACTGTATGGCAGTCTGGATGCAGCGTACGGCAGCGTGCGGCCGCACCTCCAGTGCGAAGGGCGTCGTTAGCGTGTTGTCCTTGTCGAACACGCAGCCCTGGAAGCCCGCGGCCCGCAGCGCCTCCCAGTCCACGTGCGTGATGTCCCGCACAGACAGGTGGGGCAGCGCCAGGCTGCTGTTGCCCTGGGGGATGCAGGGTATGTGCGGGGCGTGTAGGGTGTGTGGGGCAGGGGCCGTGTCAGGTGTGTGGGGAATGGTCAGGGATACACGGGGTAGTAGGGGCGACGCGCACTGGTAATCTGCGCAGCTGCGTGACAGATGTCGCACGCTGCTGTGCTGTTCCGCCGATGACAGGGTGGAGCTGAAGCCAGGCAGCTGAAGCGGGGACGCCATGGGGGAGCTGGGGTCACGAGGCTGGCATGAGAGGGCCGGGACCAGAGACGCGTGCTGCTGTGCGTCCCTGGCATACTGGGCACCTGGCCAGGCAGGGAGCGAGACACCTATGCACGCGCCACGCGGGAAGGAAGCACTTGGGACGCCCCACTTGCGCAGGGTTCAGGTAGCTGTGCGACAGCTGTGAGCGACGGGGCGGGGAAAGCTGACAGCTGTTGCGTTCGGCTGGTGCTTGACAGTTACGGTTGCGGAGGTGGTGGGCGTGGGCGGCTGTGAGGCGTTACCCTGGCCCCAGTAGCCGAAGCAGGGGGCTGCGGTGCCCCGTCCAAAGCTGATAGATCATGTCACCACACTGTCCCATGGCCCCCACGCCGGCGGCTCACCCCCCGCACCCTCTCACCCCCCGCACCCCTCTCACCCCCAGCACCATGGACATGAAGAGGCCCACACCCGCAGAGTTGAAGTTCTGCTGGGCCTTGGCCAGTTCACCGGCCTGTGGGAGCACAGGGCGGGAGGGGCATGTGTGTGCACGGCAGGGGTTGCGTACAGGGTATGGTTGGGAATGTGGCCGCTCGATCTGGATGCGGAATTGTGGAAGAGTCGGTACGGTACTGTAATGTTGGGAGGTTCAGTCGTTAGGTTGTTGGCCGTTGGGCATTCGAGCCCGGGCGGGGGCTGGACCGGCAACTGTGGATGGCACGGAACGACATACAGGTCAGGGCAGAGGGGGCTTCAATACCTAGCACCCAGCAAGGCCACATGCAAGCCTGGGGTGGGAGCGGTACTAACGTCGCTCATATATGCAGCAGTGAGAAAGTCGGACAGTTGGACAACGCTGTTTCCCCGACGGCTGGGGACGCCTCTCGGCCCCAGGGCGGCACACCTGCAGGTGCCTGCTGGGCGTGTGCGGGGCAGTGGCTAGGGCCAGGACCAAACCCTAGGCCCCATGCCCCAAGGCCCAGATGACATATCGGTGTACGAATTTGACGCACCTGACTACCGCTCGACATGGCCCTCAGTCGGTTGGGCGCTCCGGCCGTCTTGGGGCTGCCCTGGAACGGCCTGGGGCGCAGCAAGCAGCTCCGCGAGCACTGCGCAGGCCCAATAACCGCTGCACGCATCGGTAGGTTAGATGTTATGCTTCCGTGCTATCTTTAGCTTTGCAGCTGGTGTGCTGTCATGGAGTATCCAGGAGTGCGCTTTTCGTCCTGGCGAGCTGGACAGTAGGAGCAAACAAGCCCGCAAAGCACGCGAAGTACTTGATGGCAGATCCTGCTACACGCTCCAAGTGGACTACACTGCACAGGATACTGCACGGGAGCGATACTATGTGCATCCAAACGGCAGGTGGTTAGGCCAACGGTCTGAAGGGGCTCGTGCAGCCAAACATGCCACCTCACAAACGCCCCTTGCAGTCTTCCATTTACCTTATGTATAAGCTGGTTAGATTGCATAGCAGGTATTCTTATCCGCTTAGTATGCACTAGGGGCACTCACTTTACAGCGTGTCAAGCAAGTGCTTTTAAGGGCTTTTAAGGCGACTTGAGCGTTCAGCTCCTGCACTGTACTCGTATCTTTTCTTGTCCTTAAGTCTATACGCCTTGGGCATTCGGGTGAGGCGGCTTTGTTAGGTGGGCCGACCATGCTCCAAACGATGCTTCGGCGTCAGGGCCTCGCCGCTCCAGGGTACTCTAGGCAGTCGTCTTCGGATCTATCTACTCCTACGGGTGAGTGGTGATGCAGCGGGTGCTGGCCTAGGGTAGCTCAACTGAGAGGCATGAGGACCCACAAGCTCCAACGCCCGCCTTGCACGTCCGTCCCTCATTTGCAGGCAAATCCAGATCCGTTTCTCGCAACAGTAGTTTCAGTCATGGCTGGAAAACTGGTGAGCATCATACTTGAGAGCATGCGTGTGCCAGCCCCACAGCCGAGCCAAGTCGGCCTGAGTCGACGTCAACCAACTTGCTATGCTGTATTTTAGGTTTTCTCAAGGCTCGGTCGCGCCAAAGCCTTGTTGCTGCGACGGGTGGCCCCGACGGTGCCAGCTCGGACCCGTCCCGCCTCCAAGGAGAGGAGAAGTCGTCCGAGCAGGCCGGGCCTGCTCCACGCGACGCGCGCGAGTCATCTTGGGACTTTACGCCAGATGTGATTGTTCCCAGTCCGTCGAACCTCCCGACGAACGAGGATGATGTCCTTTACCCGCCCCGGCCCAGCATGCTTCGGCGGGACATGTGGACCCTCACGGACCAGCCAGGGTGCGTCTTGTCCACTGGCCAAATGGCAGCAAGCAGGTGCCACCTGCATGCCGACAGAGGCGCCTTGTGCGGATAGGCCTTTGGAGCATTCCTCTCTGGTACTGGCAGTGGAGGGTTCCCTGTCAGAGCGTTGACTGCCTCCCTTGCTCAGGGTATGCACCCCGCAGCGTGTAACAGTGAGAAGTGTGGTCGCCACCTTCACAACACACAGACATGCATAGCCGTCCTCCAATAAGGAGCTATTTAGCAGCTTCGCTTGACACGTAGCGACGCGCTGTGCCTCTCCTGCCAGTTGTGCATCCAACCTCTCACATACCGTGCATGCCTGACCCTCGCCCCTCGTGCAGGATTGACCTGTTCCTAGCGGGCCCGCTGACTTGGAGCCGCCTGCGACAGGTATATGTGATCCTGTTTGGCGTCGGCGAGCGCGACACCGAGGGCATCTACTCTCTTCGCGCGTTCGGCGCGGACAGCATACCCCACGAGACCATCATCGCATTCGAGTGCGAGGAGGATGCGCAGAGGTGCGCGGGGCCGCCTGGCCGCTGCCGCCTAGCCTCGCCCTCGTGCCTGCCTAGCCCCTGCTCTTCCTCCCCCATCACGCTCTCACTCCCGCCGGCGCCGAATCCTTTCCCCGTAACAATGATCGTCCTCCTGCCCACTCTCCTTAACGCTGTCACCCATCCCGCATCCTCACACGAACCCTGCCACCACCTGCACTGCCTCTAATTGCAACTCCGTCAGTCTGCAGTCAAACCACGGCAGGACTGAACAATTGCCAGTTGCCTTTTCTGCACATGCCAGTTGCCTTTTCTCTCACCCCATTCCCAATTCACGCACACCCCATCCCCGTGACCTCCCCAGGTACGCCGGCCTGCTGGAGGCCAGCATGGACCACGTGCCGCACGTGTGCAGCATCCCGCCGCGCGAGCTGCTGTCCTTCTGCACCGACCAGGCCTACTCGTGCCGCCTGGAGCCGCGCGGCAGCCTGCTCATCCCGCCCGACGTCAACGTGTCGGTCACGGACTGGGAGCGCCTGCTGCGCCTGCGGGAGGGGCAGTTTTCAGTTCTGGACGCCGAGCCGGAGCGCCTGCAGCTGGGGATGGCGGCGGCGGCGGACGGCGCAGCAGGCGCCGCAGTCGCCACCGTCGCCGCGACAGCGGCTGCGGCTCCGCCGCCGCCGCCGCCTGCGGCGGCGGCAGCCCCGGCGGCTGCGCCGCCGGGCCCTGCGTCGGCAGGCGGGAAGCAGCAGCCTGGGGCCGGCGCGGCTGCGCAGGCGGCGGGAGGCGGCAGCGCTGCGGCGAAGTCTCAGGCGGGGGGCCCGTCCACGCTGGCGCGGTACTCTGGGCTGTCGGGGCCAGACCTGGAGGAGATCAGGGCGCGGCTGGAGACCCTGTTGCCGCAGGACGGGTAGGGCGGGGGCTACGGGCAGGATGGCGCCGGTGACAGGTGGGGCGTGGACGGGGCTTGGAGGTGGTGGGTGGGTCGGTGGGTTCGCCGCGAGCTGAGTACGCTGAGCTGAATTCTAGGGGTGGAGGTTGTTGGCCTGGCAAACGCGTTGATCTTCCCTTTAGCGCGTTGCCATGAAGGCAGTAGGTTATTGAAACAGGTTATCGATTGGAGGCAGCGAGGGAACGATTGGAGAGGCATGAAGGAGAGATGGGGGCTGCTTGCATGGTTTTGATTGCGACGAGCGCTGGTTGGAGAATTGTTGGAGAGGTTTAGGGGAATATGTGTAGCCCCGACTGGCAAGCAAGTGATGTGCGGACAGGGCACCGTGGGAGCACGCAGCGGTTTCCGTGTTGAAGACTTTGCAAGGCATGGGCTGCTTACATCGAGGCATCGCAGCTCAAGCAAGGGACGGCATGAGCCGAGTGAGAGCTTGAGGCGAGTGAGTGTTTTTGGGTCAAGGGAGGCGCACCGGCCTCCACGCAGGGCGTGAAACAGGAACTGTGCATTATGATCATCCCACCTTTTGCAGTTTTGCCATCAGCGGAAGGACATGGATGAACTCAAGTTTTTCGGCGCGCCCCATGTGCCGTTTTGATCGCGGCTCGTCTGCTGTGCGTCCTCGTTTTGTACCTGGCATTGCGCCTCCACGTCGTGTCTTTGAGTTTGGTGGGCGCGTTTGCTATTTACACTAACGGCCAGTCAGTTCACGCCGCTTTAGGTTATAGCGTATGCTTGGCGTGGGTGGCTACTGCGTGTGAAGAGGCGGGTGGGTACGGGTTGCTTGTCCGCGCGGAAGGATCAGTGGAGGGTGGTGTGCGAGAGGCTGGCTCGTATTCCCTTTCCGGCACATTGTACTATATAAGTGCTTTTTAACGCCAAGAGCGAAGCACCACTTCACACACCAAGCGGTGCACGTGGTCTTGGTTGGATACCATGGGAACTCCCGTGCGAGGGATGCGCCCCGTGCCTGCAGCTTAGGGCGCTCGCACCGTTCACTTTAGTGTTCCCATGCCGCCTTTTGGTGAGAAGTGATGTGTGGTAAGGGAAACGTGATGCTTGGTGAGGGGCGCAGGCAATGTCAAGGCCGTGCGGACGTGGCGCTTGCAGTTGAGGGTTCCGGAGCAAACTGTGTTTTGCTCGCTGGCAAACAGGCGGGGCCGGTCCTCTGGACACGTGAACAAGTACTGGTTCAATACGAGAGCATTTGGTTTGCCAGTGCAAAAGAGAGAGAGCAACAAGCTCCCGGTCGCAGGGGCTGGTGTCCTTTACTGCCCTTGCGTTGTGCGGAATGACATGGCAGAGGAACACGCCGCGTGCTGGGTTGCTTGCGGAGAATGTGTGTGGATGTGGAGGGGTGCAGCAGACGTTGCACGCGGACTGGTCGAACCGTTTGGTACTTTCATGTCATTTGCTGCCCTAAAATATCGTTAGAGCGCGTGGGGATATGGCTAATGCGCCACTTAGCGACTTGTTGGGGCGTGCCTTGGAGTGCAAGTGGTGGTAGGTGGTAGGTTTACGGCCAGTGTGCATGCTCGTTCTTCCGCCTTGCCTTTTGACTGGTTGCAGGCTTCGTCGACATGTGATGGATGGCTGCAGGCGCAGTGCTAGAGGTTCTTAACGGCTTCGGTTTTGAATGGCAATGGTTATTTGGCATGGAACGGACCCATGCCATTTTCGGTGTAATGCGTACGGCATCAGTTCGCTGTCCCGAAACACCTGTTTCTCCCGCGTTCGTTGGCTCGTGTCACTTGGCAAGCAGAGGGTCGCAGGGTCCTCAACTTCACATGTGCGACGATCCTTGTGCAACAAACCTGGTGCAAGCCTTGGGCTCAAGGGTCCCCAAAGCTTTACCCATAACGTTGAGTCTGGTGGTCTATCTGCACACATGAGCACTGTGCTGGTGGCTTACAGGTACCGCACGACAATTGTTGCCTACCAGTTCAACCAAATGCTCGACTGCACTGAGGGCCCCGTCCGTGCATGCACCTGTCAGGCCACGGGCTTGGGTTTCCGCAGTTTTTGCAATGGTGTCTGCAGCGGTGCGGCCAGGTGCGGCGTTTGGCGTACCACGCACGGGGGTGGGCATGCACGGTAAGCGTTGTGGCGGCCAAATCGGGGTTGGACCAGGTTGGGCCCTTACCCCGGGTTGAACCCACCTCCTTCACCCACCCATGCCTCCGCGCCATGCCTCCGCGCCATGCCTCCGCGCCATGCCTCCGCGCCATGCCTCCGTGTTACCCCTCCTAGCCCCCAGGCAAACCCGCCAGCTCCACCAGGCGCCTCCTCGGGCCTTCAGTGCAGCCCACCCTGAACCACTGAACCTAAGATGAAGCGCTACATTCCTGTTGGGAAGGGCTGGACGGTCCTTGCAGCTGTACTGGTCGGACCTGTGCGTACAGCTATGGCCGTGCATTTGCCAACCCCTGTCCCAACCATTCACACGCGGCCCGATAACGGTAGCAGCCTCCTACATGGCTGGGGGCCCTTCTGCTGCGTTGGGGTTTGAAACGGACACCACGCCGTGCGAGTCCTGCGGGTAGATTATAGTATCAAGCGCCACCAAGGGCCACCGGAAGCGCTAGAATTGCACCGTGAGATCTCCGTTCCAATGCACCCGCCACGTTGAGGGCACCGCGGAGATGAGGCAGGACGAGGCGTACTGGCCAAGATAAGTCGGGATGCCTGGCAACGGATAAACAAGGACGCCGCGCGCGAGACTCGTACAGTTGTAATCCTCTTGATACCAGGGTGGGAGAGTCGACGGTCTGGTGCTTGTGGAGACCAGGGGACGTCCCCTGACGTCAACTGCGAACGGATGTCGTACTGGTGTACGTTGTGTGAGCGTCGGTGTTGCAAACACTGCCATAATCTTTTCATGGCGTGTCCGCATCCATGTAGCAACGGGCTAGGCGGAAGGGACGCAAGTAGCGCTTGGGCACGCAGGGGAGGATTTGTACGGCAGTGCAGGAACCTGTGCACAAGCCGACAGGTTTGCGGGAATTTCAAGGAGTTGCTTTACTCCTAGCAGTAGTCGCTGTTTTGTGAGCAGCTCCAGCCCTTTCGCGCAACCTTCTGTGACGGCGCGCGACACGCACAAAACGTGCAACAGGCTGAGTTACGGAACTGAAGACTGTCTCGTTTATCTAAGTGGTAGTAACCAAGAGACTGAACAACTGGTTGGGCCACCCTCGCTTTCGGAGACGTGGTGAGCGGCCTCGACACACTTGCCGGAAATAGCCCAAGGAGAGGCCAGGGAGCCCCGCATCGGTCGTTACAGCCATCCCAGTTTATGTTCGTGCATTTGCGCTGTGCTCGTCATTCTTACCTACTTAGCCGTGGGGCCAGTTGACTTCGCCGCGTTCTACTTGCGTCGCAACCTCCAGCCCTCTTTGACCGTCGGCCATACACAACTGTTTTGCTCCACTGCAGAACATAAGTAAAGATACAGGCTATGGCAACACAGCTCCATCGCCCCACAGCGGGCGTGCGCTGCGGCCGGCAGGTCGCAACGCCGCTCGTCTCGCCGCGCCTAGCTTCCCGCCGGGCCTCAATTCTTCCGGGAGGAGCTAGGCAGCACCTGAACCTGTGCAGGCCGCTTGCCAGCGCCCCGGCTGACGGACCTGGCGCCTCGATGCCAACTTCCGGCAACGGCGTGCCGTCCATATTGCCCATTTCGTCTGTCGACATCACGGAGAAGCTTGGCAGCACAAACCCGCTGGTCCAGGCTCTCAACAGCTCTAAGGCGAGCCTGCAGGAAGCTGAGCGCGTGCGCGAGGCCCTTGAGGCCGAGGCGCAGGAGGTGGCACAGGTGCGTCTGCGCGCTTGGGTTGGGGGCGACAGCCGCCCAGTGTGCCCCTCTAGGTACCGGGTTGCAGGGTACGTAACTTGGGACTTGACTCAGGATGTGGGTTGTTGGGTAAGGCAACGCTGTTGCGAAGTGGGTACTAGGTGCAGGTGAGGGGTGCGGGCGGGTGTGGGGGTGCGGGCGGCCGTGAGCGCAAGGCCGCGGCAGTCCTGTTGTGCATCTGGCGCCTCGGGATGCCTGGCGCGTGGGCGTGTGTACACGCAACCTGCCTCGTTGATGTGGGTTCTGTGCTGCTGGACGCCATCCTAGTCGGTGTCAGCCGTTCGCAGCTCCTGCCCGTCGTCCCTACCCGGCGGTGGTACCCTGGGGTGGGGTGCAACGGTTCTAGGGCGGGATAGACAGCGGCTGCAGCAGCAGGAGCAGCAGCACCACCTGGGGGACCGCGGCGTTGCAGTTGATCATGAGGGTCCACCTGCTTCAGGCGTGCGTGTGAGGTCACAGCGCCAATGGGTGCCACGTGGCTAAATCACCATGAGTCACGTGTCACCGGTCACGTGCGTGCGTGCGTGCGGGCAGGGAGGGAGCTGGGCGCCCATGTGCCACCCATCAGGCACGGACCTGTGACCAAGGCACAAACTCCAAAGAGCGGGCTCCTATTTCGGCCCTTCCGGCACGCCAGCAGTAATAGCCTTACTGTGACGGTACACCTGCCGGATCGGGGTCCTGCACCCAGCAGCAGCACGGGGTGCACGCAGGCGGGCGGCGGCACCCATTCCACCAATAAGCCGCACACTCCCGACCCTTGCGTGTCTAGTGGCTTCTCCTCCTCCTCTCTCCCACACTGCCTTGCAGTCGTCGCTGCTGTGACGAAGTGCCTGTGAGCCTCCAGCTGTAATCATGTACACACCAACGCTTTGTCTCCGCCTCAACGCGGCCCCCCGCCCCTTCCCCTCCCCCCAACTCTCTCCCTCCTCCTCCCCCAAACAGCTCGCCGTGGAGGCCAACGAGGCCAAGAACAAGGCCAAGGGGGAGGTGTTCACAACCGTGGCGCAGATCGAGGAGGCCACCCGGCAGCAGCAGGTGGGGTGGGGGCAGGAGAGGCGGTGGCCCGGCGTTGCCGCCGGGCGCGGGAGCTGAGGAGGCGAAAGGGGTTGATTTTTGGACGCCGTTGCAAGCGGATGCACCTTGCCGTCACCTAACACACCAAGCTGAAAAGCGTTTCTCCGCGCTGCTGTTCCTAACCCACGCCCACGCAGCTGTACCTGGAGAAGGTGACGGCCTTCCGTGAGCGTGTGGACATCCTGGCCACCGCCCGCCCCTCAGCCACGGAGGGATCCGAGGTGGGGCAGGGGGGGGGGCAAGGGTGGTGGGGTTTAGGGGTACAAGGACAAAGCCGCCAATCGCGCCACACTAGGCAAGGGTTGTTTTCGTAGGCAAGGAGCAGAGGGGAGGGAGGGAGTGGGTGGGCGGGCGGGAGGGGTGGTGGGCGTTGCGAAGGATGGAAGCGCGGCTTGGGTGCAATGGCGACGTTGTAGGTCTACAGCGTTGCAACCCCTAAGGTAAACAACAAATCGGAGGGTTAGGGGGAAAGGGCGGGAGTGGGTTCGGGGCTCGGGGCACGGGCATCGGGCATGGGGTGACTGCGGGAAGGGCGAGGGCCGAGGGCCATGGAGTGAGCGTGTGCATCGGATTGGGCGGGTATAAAGCTGTGGTACAGGGACTGCACGGGGCTGTGCGGATGCAGTGCTGTGGGCTGCGGAGGGGCCCACAGCGCAACACACGTATCCCGTCTCCCGCCGCACAATCCCGCGTCGGACACGGACGTTGATGCTCTCTTCAAGCACGATGGAAAGGCCCCCTCCCCTCCGCCCTCCCCCAGGCCGAGTCGTTCAAGACCAGCATGGCGCTGGCGGAGGCCGACCTGCGTGGCGCTGAGAAGCAGGTGGCGGACATCAGCGCCAACATGATGGCACTGAGGAGCACCATGGAGAACCTGTACGCCAAGGTGGTTGCTGCTGTTGCTGTTGGTAGTGTGCCGTGTAGTGGGGGCGGGGTTGAATACAAACGCCCCGAGGAGCAGAACCTGTACGCCAAGGCGGGGTGGGAAAGATGGGGTGGGGGGTCCAAGCAACACATGGTCCGTCGCAGTAGCATGGGACGAGCCTGCCCCGCTTCCTGCCAACCTTTTTACACCCTGACCTCCTGGGCCCTTGCGCCCGGCCCAAACTGCCTGCCCGCCTGCCAACCGCCTCTGGCACCTCCCTGGCCCTCCCCTCGCCATAACTGGTTCAATGCCATTACGCTGCTTACCCTTTATTCGTCCAGTTCGCCTCTTCCCTCCCCAAGGCCGTTGCCGCCGAGGCCGCTGCCGCCCTAATACATGAGATGATACGCAATGGGTTTTTTACATGGCATGCTTCTGCTTTGTGTCCCCTGCCCTCCCCGCAGGCCGTTGCCGCTGAGGCCGCCGCCGCCAAGGCTGAGGAGGTGGCGGCAGCTGCCATGAGGGCGGCGGAGGCGGCGGTCAAGGACGAGATGCAGGCGGCGGCGGTGGTGCGGGAGACGCAGGTGGGGGGAGCGAGTCGGGGGTAGGGGGCTCGGGCTAGGTGAGGGGGCCGTTGGGGAGTGGGAGGGTTGTGCGGAAGACGCAGGCTGGCTGCCCGGACGGGAGGTCGTGAGGCGGGGCAGTACCGGTGTGCTTGGGCCATTGGCATGCACGCAAGCCAGCGTCACACAGCTGTCGAGGACGGCCGTGTGCGTTTGCGTGCCTTCACACCACCCCCAGGCTGCCCCTGAGATGCGGCCGTGCTGCTTATGTGCCCAGAACACCGATGTGCACTTATGGCAACACCACATGGCTGTCGTGTACAAACGTGTATGTTTCCGCATACGTGTCGTATCACGCAGGCTGCCCTGGAGAAGACGCTCAACGCTCTCAAGGACCTAGGCGACAAGGGCCGCGGGGCGGCGGTGGCGGTGGCGACGGGGGCCGCGCCCGCCGCGGTGGCGGCGGAGGCCACGTCGGCGGCGTCGACGCCCGCTGCGACGAATGCGGCGGCGGCGGCGGCCGCGGTGGCGGCGGTGGTGGGCGCCAAGGAGGTGACGGCTGGGAAGGCGGTGGAGGCGGTCGCGGCTGCTGCTGCTGCCGCTGCGGGTCCCTCCACGCCCGCACTGGTGGACCCCAACCAGATCTACCCCGCCAAGCAGGTGGGGAGCCGTAGGGGGCAGGTGGTGGAAGGGGTAGGAACGGAAGGTAGTTGGCTTATCAGTGCCGGTAGTTTGAGAGGCGGGGAAGGGGCGCGCACAAGGAGCAGCGTGCGGACAGGGGCTGCGGAGGGTTGCTTGGCTGCAGCCAGCTGCCTGTGAGCATGCTCTAGACGCCCGCAGATGTGTAGCTGTGAGCTGCTGTTGGCAAGCCTAGCAGCCCCTGACTGCGCTGCTCTCCCAACCCCACCACCTACCTCGCAACCTACCGTACGCGTCGCCACGTGTGTTTTACGCGTGGCCGCAGGGCAAGCCCGTTGACTGGGTCAAGATCGGCGCCGCCGCGCTGGGCGCCGTGCTCGGCTTCTACTTCTTCAACCACACCGACCCGGGCAGGGCGGCGGTGGAGGCGGCGCTGTCGGTGGTGGGATTCATCAAGGTGCGCGTGGGCGTAGTGCCTGGTGTGTGGGCATTTGGGGTTGCGGTGGTGGGAGCTGGAGGGCTTCCGGTGGCGGGCTCCGCCAAGGTGCTTAGCGCTGTGCGATGTGCTGGGGAACAGAGGGCGTTGAGAGCTGGAGGGGCTGTCGGTGGTGGTATGCGTCGTGGCCTCGTGGTGGCTGTGTGCATGTGGTGTGCGGGGAGTTGCGGGGCAAGGGGCTGAGGGGCTTGTACGCGCTCGGCAAGGAGGGTGCTAGCAGTACGGTGCAGCTGGCTGGGGTTGTGGGGTTGCAGGGCGTGGTTTACGTTCATCAGTGTGAACAGCAGCGGCAGAGGTTGGGGGCACGCCAGCAGGGCGGGCTCTCGGAAGCCGCTGTGCGGTAGTGTGCGCTGGTGTTGCCAGAGTGCGGCCGATCGCCCCCGTATCAAATGAACACACTCTCCCCGACCCACGCGTACGCTGTCCTGCCGCCACCGGCAGCAGGCGTAGATCCCACCGGTCGCCTACACAAGCTTACACAGCCTCTTTGCCCCCTCCGCCAACGTTGTAAAATGCGGGTTTGGCTGGGCGGGGTGGGCTAGCATTCTGCAACGCAAGTTTCGTGGAAGTTTGATCGCACACTTCCACCTCCTCCTGCCCCCCAGGACAAGCTGCCCCACGTGCACATCCACGAGGCTGAGCGCGGGCTGCTGGAGACCATCGTGCTGCTCTTCACCTCCATCGTGTGCGTACCGCTGGTGGTCAAGGGCGTGCCAGGTGGGGACGGGACGCGGGGGTACGGTAGGCCGTACGACACGCTCACGAAGGCTTCCTCAACCCCACCTCCACCTCTCCCACCTTGACCCTTCCTCAGGCAGCAACCCGGTGCTGAGCACCGGCCCGTAATTGTTCGGTTTGGCCGCGCTGCTCCAGCGCATGTCTGGCACACCAGCGTCCCCCTGCGCCTATCCCGCTACGCCATCCAAACGCGAGCATCTCATTGCGTCCCACCCTCTCCCGCAGGCGGCAACACCGTGCCAGGCACGGGCCTCGTCCATCACTCACCGTGCGCAAGCATGCACACCTCATCTTACGTTGGCACCCGCCCTCCCCTCCCCCAGGCGGCAACGCGGTGCTGGGCTACCTGCTTGGCGGCGCCATCGTGGGCCCCTACGCGCTGGGCCTGGTGTCTGACGTGGAGTCGGTCAAGCACCTGGCGGAGATCGGTGTGGTGCTGCTGCTGTTCAACATCGGGCTGGAGCTGTCGCTGGACCGGCTGCAGTCCATGGCCAAGTTCGTGTTCGGGATGGGCACAGCGCAGGTGGGGGGGGGGGTACGAGGCGTGGGTTTGGGGTTTATGGCGGGGAAGGTGGAGGACTAAAGGGGGAGGGTGGTGACGGGTGAACTGCTGAGCACAGGTGGGATAGGGCAGGGGGTGGAGGGCGGGGAGAGGGGTTGGTTCAACGGGCGGGGCCGGTCGCGGCGGTCTGTTTTGGGTCGGGGTTGGGAAGCCCGCGGGAGGTGGGGGCGCCCGGGGGTGTTCTGCAGTTCTCGCTCGAGCGCAGGACAACCCCACGCCGCTCCGGAACCCTTTCAATTATCTCCGTGGGTCCCTTCACAAGCCTTCCTGCGCTAACCACGACCCAGAATCTCTCCTCCACCCTCCCAGTTCCCAAACGACAACCCTCCCCTTACACACACTTTCCACCCTCTCTACGCCGCCCCCCAGGTTGTGTTCACGCTGCTGGGTGCGGCGGGTATCGCCATGGCCGTGGCGGGCCTGCCGGGGCCGGGGGCCATCATCCTGGGCGGCTCCCTGGCCATGAGCAGCACGGCCGTGGCCATCCAGGTGGGGCAGGGGAGCAGGGGGCGGGGGGTGTGGGTGTGTGTGGATGCACGAGAGAGGGTGAAGCATGGGGATGAGCAGCACGGCGGTAAGCAACCAGGTGGGGCAGGGGAGCAGGAGGGGGAAGCGGTGGTGAGCTTGGTGTGAGTGTGTGGTGTGTGGGGTGAGAGGTTGCACAATGGGGATGGGCACCATGACCGTGGCCCGGCCAGGTGCGTGGAGGGCGGGTGAGTGGGGGGTTTACCAGCGTGCGTACGAGAGAGCGTGGAGCGTAATGGTGGGCAGCACAACGTCGCCATCCAGTTGGTTTGGGGGGTTCAACCGCAGGACGGCAAAGGTTTCGGGGAGGGGGGCGAAGGGGTGGCGAGGTGTGCACGGCAGCGGCCATGCAGATGGGAAGGGACACGGCGTGCCCAAGGTGGTAGGTGTGGGCGCAGCTCGTGCGCTTGCGGTTGTCGGGATGTGGGTGTGCCGGGGACGCGGAAGCAGGGGTAGGCAGCGGGTGTGGGGTGAGGTGGCAGCGCGCAGCTGGGACACAGGGACCGCGGATTGCGGGCTGGCTTGTCGCACGCTTGCTGCCCTCCATTACACACCCGCCTTTACACACCCTGGACGCAACACACGGCGGCGCTCGTACCCTGTGTTGCTGGTCCACCCCTCCTCCCGTCACTGGTACCCACGCACAGGTCATGGGCATCCGTTGCAGTCCTGAAGGTGCCACCGCTCCCTCACCCTGCGCTTACCTGTCCCTCCCGCCCCTCCCGTCCCTGGTACCCCCGCACAGGTGCTGGAGGAGCGCGGTGAGATGGGCAGCCGCCACGGCAGGGCCATCTTCTCCGTGCTGCTGCTGCAGGTGGGGAGAGCGCGGTGGAGGCTAGGGGGTCCGATGAGAGGTCTCGTGCTGCTGCTGCAGCTGTGCTGCAGGTGTGTGCTGCACGCCCTTGCCAACCCTCCCTTCTCCCCCCTCCGACCCCCAGGACCTGGCCGTGGTGGTGCTGCTGATGCTGATCCCGCTGCTGGCGCCCTCCCCCGACGGCTCCTCCTCGGGCGGCTTCGCCAGGATCGCGCAGGCGCTGGGGCTGGCGGCCGTCAAGGCGGTGGTGGCCATCGTGGGCATCATTGCCGGTGGGTGGGTGGGTGGGTGGGGTTGAAAGGAGGGAGGGCAAAGCCGCTGCCCCCCCGTATCGCCAACTGCAGCTGGGACTGAGCGACTGGCCACCTGTGCGCTGCTGGTAATCCATCGCTCATGTCCCCGCCGCCATGCCCCGTGTCGAGCACACAGACGCATACCCAACGCTCCCCTCGCCCCTCGCCCGTAGCTGTATGGTACCCTTCCACAGTAACTTTGCCGCTTGCCGTCCTCCCCCCTCCCCCTTGTGCTTTGCTTATGTTGCCGCTGTACGGCTGCACCCTCCCCCTCCCCCTCCCCCCCACCCGCCTTCCAGGCACAAACCCGTACCCGTACCCTCCCCCTCGCCCTCCCTTCCACACCCCCCAGGCGGCCGCATCCTTGTCCGCCCGCTGTACAAGAAGATCAGCGAGTTCGCCAACGCCGAGATCTTCGCCGCCACCACGCTGCTCATGGTGCTGGGCACGTCCTTCCTCACGCAGCTGGCGGGCCTGTCGCTGGCGCTGGGGGCGTTCCTGGCGGGACTGCTCATCGCGGAGACCGAGTACGCGCTGCAGGTACATGGGTTTGGCTGGAGGGAGGGGAGGGGGCCGGGTTTGGGTGTGTGGTGTGCCGGGAGGCAGTTTTACGTTAAGCAGCATATTGGGCGAAAAAACAGTGGTTTGGCGCTGTGCGGAAGGGGTAAGAAGCTGGGGGGCACTCCATGGCGCGAATGTCCGTTTCGGGCGCACAGTGGGGAGGCGGGCTGGTGTGGCCGTGTGTCCGTGTGCGTGTACGTCGGCGCGAGTTGCTGAGCCGTGCCCCGCCTCTCCTCGCCTCTTGTTGTCCACAGGTCGAGTCCGACATTGCGCCGTACAAGGGCCTGCTGATGGGGCTGTTCTTCATGTCCGTGGGCATGGAGATCAGCGTGCAGCTGTTCATCCAGAAGTGGAAGGAGGTGCTGGCGGCCATCACCGTGCTCATCGTGGGCAAGGTGGCGGTGATGGGCGCCGTGGGCCCCCTGTTCGGTCTGTCCCGGCTGGCGGCTGTGCGCTCTGGGCTGCTGCTGGCGCCCGGGGGGGAGTTCGCCTTCGTGGCGTTCGGCGAGGCGGTGTCGCGCGGCGTGCTGCCGGCAGCCACCTGCAACCTGCTGTACCTGGTGGGTGAAGCAAGGGGCTGGCTTGGCGGGCATGCGTTCAGCAAGAGTGGCCACAATTGTGACGGGTGGGTGACGCCGGAGGACGAGGGCTGTTTGGGGAAAGCAACCCGCGCTTGGGAAGTGGGTTAGCCGCGGAGCGGCGCAGCTGCCTGCAGCACTGGTAACGCCCGTCGTGAGCAACGCTGCGTGAGGGGCTGATTTCCATTTTACTGTTTTGCTGTGGGGCGGTGTCCTCGGGCAGCCGCGGTCCCGCGCCTTGCGCTCCCGCTCCTTGCCCCCATGCCCACACCCCTGTCCGCCCCCCCCCTCTCCCCTAACCCGACTTCATCTGTCGTCCTACCGCTCCCCTCCCCTCTCCCCTAACCCACGCAGGTGGTTGCCCTGTCCATGGCGCTGACGCCCTACCTGGCTGAGCTGGGCAGCCGCATGGGCTCCGTGCTGGAGAGCAACGACCTGGTGGCGCTGCAGCCCAAGGTGTGGGTTAAGGACGGGCAAGTGGGCATGTGCGTTATGGTCGTGCAGGCAGGGACTGTGCGATGCATGGGTTGGTTTTACGGTGCTGGAGAAAAACGACGTGGTGGCGCTGATACATGCCCAAAGGGGCCGCAAGGCCTTCAAGACAGTTAGCCCAACGTGTGTGTTAAGGCCGGGGGAAGCGGGTACGTGTGTTGAGGTGTTGGGTTGGTTGGTGTTGGGGTGCTGGAGGGCAACGACCTGGTGGCGCTGCAGGTGTTTTGAATTGGCATTACTAGCACGTTATTTACATCAAAAAGACCCACAAACCTTTTTCAGATAATCACCGATATACCATGTGCCTTTGTAGTGTCCGCATGCCCCTTGCGCCCCTGTTACGGCTTCCTGGCCCCTGCGCCCCGGCCCCACCCAACCCCGCCCCCCGTTACTCTTCCCTCCTCGCTTACGCCCTCCCAGGAGGACGAGATGAAGGAGCTCAAGGATCACGTCATCATTGCAGGTGGGAGCGCGAGGGCGAGGGCAGGGCTTGGGGCATCACAACGACGTTTGGAGGGGTGGTCATGGGGCAACGCTCCGCGCGTCGGGCTCTCGGGACTGCGCTGATCCTTTTCTCTGATTCTTACCTCCCATAGTACCTTGGTTCGTACCTCGGTTCACTGTGTCACACGACGGTTTGGGTCATGGTGCTTACTGCTGGACCGAAGTGAACCTGCACACGAACCATGCTACCACCTCGTTGCTCCCGGAGGACCACGGCCGTGTGGGCCAAAGTGTGCTTCGCGACAGCACCATGCCTCGCGCGTTCACGCTCCTGTAGTAGTACTGTATTCTGCGTTTCCAGCATCTCCACAATCATTTCATGACTCGCCTCCAGGCTACGGCCACGTGGGCCAGATCATCAACTTATGTACATGATCTATAGTTATATATGATCTAGGATATACTTCTTTACCTCAACCCCAGGCTACGGCCGCGTGGGCCAGATCATCGCCCAGCTGCTGTCGGAGCAGCTCATCCCCTTCGTGGCGCTGGACGTCAGCAGCGCGCGCGTGGCGGTGGGCAAGAAGAAGGACGTGCCCGTGTACTTCGGAGACGCAGGTGGGCTGGCCGGGGTGGTGGGGATGGCGGGAGGTGCAGCACTTTGCCTGGGCGGTCCTGCGTTGGATGTGGGGCGGCGCAACGGAAACACGGGGAGCAAGGGTTTGCGGTGGCTGGGGTGAAGCCGCTGTGGCCGCACGCCGGTCCCCGCCTGTGCGCCGTGCGGCGCTGCCGCGTCCGCGGTGTGACCAGAGCCGCCACTTCCCGCGCGGGCGTACATGCAGTCCGTCCTTCCCGCCGGCACCTAAAAATGAACCCTACACGCACTCTCCCGCAACTCTTATACACACCTCCCGCCAGCCGCCTGCTCGCAAACGCCATCCGTCCCCCGCCCCTCCCAAGCTGCACCGCTCCCCTCCCTCCCCTCCCAAGCGCAACAACCGTAAATCTCCCGCTTCTCACTCCTATCACCCCACCCCGCTATACCACCACACTTCTGTTTCCGCTCTCGATTGTCGCTCCCACTCCCGCCCACCCTCTGCCGTACTGCCGTACAGGCTCGTACAGCGTGATGCACCTGGTGGGCGCCGAGCGCGCCGCCTGCGCCATCATCGCGCTGGACACCCCCGGCGCCAACTACCGCGCCGTGTACACCATGTCCAAGCACTTCCCGCACATCAAGACCTACGTGCGCGCGCACGACATCACCAACGCGCTCAACCTGGAGCGCGCGGGCGCCACCGCCGTGGTGCCGGAGACGCTGGAGCCGTCGCTGCAGCTGGCGGCCGCCGTGCTGCGGGAGATGGACTTCAACACGGACGAGGTGAGGGACCGGGGGGTAACCGCACACCGGGGCACCGGGGAGTGGAGGCCGTCGGGCTGGGGCTGGGAAGGTGGGGCGGATGGACTGCAACACGGACGAGGTGCGGAAGGAAGGCATGGGGAAGAAGCGGGTTTGAGTGCTGGGGTAAATGGGAGGTGCCGGAGGTTGATGTCGTTGTGTATTTTGGGGGAAGAGGGGGGTACATGGCTGGTGGTGGCGGCTGGGGGTGGGGCGGCGGCGGGGCGGGGTGCACCGGTGCGGCAGGTGTGCGGCGGACGGCTCCAACTGGCGTCCAAGACCCGACCGTTTTGTCTTGGGGCTGTGACATGCAAGCCCACATGCAACGTGTCCTCGACCACCTGCAAGCCCCATGCACGACCCTGCCCGCCCTTCCATGCGGTGCCATCGCCGCCGCCCTCGCCTTGTCCTATCCAACCCTCACTTCTCACGTGTTGCTTTTATCCTTGGCACACACTCTGTGCACTTTTCCCCTCCTTTCCCAGGTGAGCAACATCGTGGACGACTTCCGGCGCAAGCACCTGTCAGAGCTGCAGCTGCTGTCCGCCTCCTCCGGCACCAGCCTGGGTTACGGCTTCGAGCAGCAGGGCGGCGGCGCACAGAAGAAGCAGCAGCAGCAGCAGCTGGGCGCGGGGTCAGGCGCTGGGGCGGGCAGCGGCGACGGGGGCGCGGGCATCACTCTGACGCCCTCGGCAGCGTAAAGTGGGGGAGGGCTTCAGCGCCTTGTTGGTGTGATGCAGGATAGGTGGGGTGTGGCGCAACCTGTGGCGGAACCTGTGGCAGGCAGGGTGTGGATGGTGGTGCATGGGCAGGTGCTGGTGGCTGGGGCCTCGTGTCACGCGTGCGTGGGCCGGCGGTGTGGTGTGTGCGTGTTGCAAGCATGGTGTGGTGGGCGGAGGGGGCGCTGCTGTCGACATGGTGTGAAGGGTGCCAGTGCATGGGACAGGGCAGGACACACGACATGTGCAGCTGCTCTGGTGATTTGTGGGGCTCGCTGGTATTTGTGTAATGGGGTTGGTTGGCCTTTCCGACCAACAGGGCTGCGTTGCGCAGTGACGCTCCTACGATGACGCACTAGGGGGGTTATGGCTATGGGGACGTGACTGGACTATGCCTTATGTTGTGTCCGTTGTGTACGCGTGTACTCGTAAAGCTGCCGAGCCCTTTACGGCGGCAGTGCGCAATTACCTCACAACCTCGTCTGGTTGCTTGTACTGCAGGACCGACTCGAATTTCTTTGGCTTTGTAGTTCTCTGGCTTACGTATGCGTCCAAGCAGGGGACGCGTATGGGCTTGTCAGTTGAGACTTTTGGTATTTTGGTAGTGTTCCGGACGGTGTGTGGTTACGGCCTGCGCCCTGCCTCATTAAGTGCTGGGCTGGCACTGAGGTCGTCTTGCTGTGGCATCGCTGTGCTGCGTGTCTCGCAGTCGTCTTGCTGTGACGCTGGACCGCTTACGTGCGCCTTTTGTACGTACCATGCAGAAGAGCACCCCTAGGGGCACCCCCTCCCCTTGCGAGCAGGGGAGATCTCCCCTGATACAGGACCACACCCGCATGACGTGCACGCACGGCTTGTTACGGTTGTGGTGTACGGGCAAAGGTGCCTTAGTCGCTGCTCTATTCCGTTCAAGTTCAGCCATACCTTAACAGCGCATCAGCATGAAATTGCAGGGAAGGACCCAAGAGCTCAACCGTGTTACCAGGAGCAGGACAAGCTGCAAAGCCAAGATCAAAAGGCGCACCCAAACCAAAGAGTATTGGTACCAGCAGACCAGTACGATGTACTGTTGTTGCACAACCCTGGCAACAACAATCAACAGGCAGCCTGGATAGCAGTATATATGGCTAGCCACAGGTCATTATTTGCTACAGGTGTCGCTGGCCAGGCACTCAACCAGATGGGCCCTTTGACAGCCCGCTGTACATTTAGACAAGAACTTCCCAGGTGCCAAAATGCAACGTACAGCCATTTGGCAGCCAAACCGTGTGAAGGGGAGAAAACTCCCGCTGAGTGTCAACGCAGCATAGCAATGGAAGCAGTTCCGCGGGCAAATCCTAAAAGTACTATTAGCACTGCTCAAAGCATAGCGGCCATTGGAACAAACATGTACGTCAACTAACTCCATGGAGGAGGCCACCCATGCATGTCACCACCAATGCTCGCCTTAGCCACACGGCGTGTTAGCCAAGTGAGCCATGGTTCATCTGATCCCTAGACACTGTTGACAGCATGGAACATACCGGTACAGGATGCTACCATTGCAGCAGTTGGTGGGCTGCAGCGCACTGCACCGCTAGCAGCCGAGGACCATCAGCTACATCCAAAAATACATACAACACCACCTTCAGCGGCAACTCTCCAACGCCAAAAGAAGTAGTGCGAACTCACTCAGCTGCACCTCAAATGCACCACATACCACCAAAATCAGCACAGCCAGCACTATGTACCAGACCTATACGGTGCGTGGCAGTATCTGTGTAGGGTGGCACCCCTCACTCCATGTGTCTTGAGCGCTAGGATAGGATTGCGGGAAGGGCAGGGATGGGGGTGGTTAAGGAGGGACTCAGGGCAGAGTGTAATCCTGGTAAGTGACAAGTGCAGTACAGCATGGTTCACAAGCAGGCAGGCCCTTGAGCCTCTTGCTTATACATTTGTGGAGGGTTAATGGACTCCCGCCATGCAACACTGACTCACTGACTGACTGATTGACTGGCAGGCATGGGTAGCAGCAAGGTTGCCCACCAGGTTACAACAACGACCAAGGGCAGCGGTTATCTACCTTGTTCAGCGGTTGGTTCGTGTCGGAGGCGGGGCCCGACATGTTGGCCGCCGTGCTGGTGTGGCCCTGCCCCTGCCCCTGCCCCTGCTCCTGCTGCTGCTCCTGCTCCTGCTGCTCCTGCCCCTGCTGCAACTGCTCCTGCCCCTGCTCCTGCTCCTGCAGCTGCTCGTGGGTCCGCTTCTTCCCCTACATGCCAGCCAGCCATAGGAGGTTAAGAGCGCAGGCATGACACGTACGAGGCTGCTGCATATATACTGCCGCAAACAGACAGGCGGTGAACCAAATGTGCCGAAGCCCTGATCCAGATGGGGGAGAGTCTTGACAGCTGAGCCCATTTCCATTTGGAATCGATATAGTCAACAGGGTGTAAGTATGGCTCTCCTCCCTCTCCTTAACTGTGCCCTACAGTCACTCTGTTGGTATGCAACGATGTGAACGGCATGTTTCAGGGGGAGTTCACGAGGGGCCCACATGGGAGGTCTCCCTTGTGAGACACGCATCAGGCAGCCTGTGATGGACATGTACATGACACCGATGTCTGCCGCCATCCATGCCCCCACATGCTTAGGCATGCCTTGTATACAGTATAAGGCTGCAGGCGCCAGGGGAAGGGACCTTGGGATACCCTCCATATATACCCTCCGTATACGGTATACGGTAGTGCCCTTCCCTACACCCTCCTGTGCTGGCACCCTCCTGATGGTGGCTACCCACCACCCTCTCGTAAAAAAGCAGGTGCCCATGTTACCATGCAATAGCCCTATGTCGTGTGAGTATAGCGAGGCTCAGGGTTGTGGCGTGGTTGTCGACCACCTTGCCCAGCTTACTGCCAACTCTGCGTTCTCAGCCTTCAGCGCTTTGTGCTCCGCAAGGAGTGCTGCGTATTGCGCTTGGAGAGCCCGAAGCTCCGCTTGACCCTTGTTGAAATCCTACAGTTCACACGAGTTGTATGTGTGCGGCCGCAGATAGAATTGCATGTCGGGAACTGCGCAGGGCAGTGGGTCAGCCAAGCACAGGCGACTCGCTCGCCTTTGCTCTCTTTGCATTCCCCACAGAACCTGCCGCTCGCGACGACGAGCGCGTTTGTTGCGCTTGTCGCGCACGCAGGAACTGGCTAAACGTTACTTTAGGGCAGATGAAGTCCGCGGACATTATTCCAATGAAAGTATTGGCACTTGCAAAATGCTAGTCTAATTGTATGCAGGAGCATTGAAGGAGTTCGGTACAGCAACGCTTGGGCATGTTGACACGGAATCTATGCCGTTATGCGCCGTGGTCGGTGTAACATGTACATGAACGCTGTTCATGTACGTAGCCTTGAATATTGGTATGCTGCACTGGCAATGCTTGTGGGTGTTGTCTCGAGCCGGAGGTGGCCCACGGGACCAGGGCACGTCATCTACAAAACCTCACTAGTGCATTAGAGTGGACTGTGCATCATTATTTGGAACATTCCTGTGCCCTGCCGCGGCTGAGCTTGGCGCGTAGCTTCCCCCACTCCACCGCTCGTGGGCCGGCTCCTGCCCCCGCCCGACCTGCCCTGGTCTGCCACCCCTGTCCCCTGTCTGCCACCGTCAGCCCTGTGCAGCCCCTTTTCTCGTCCGTCTGTACCCATCCGTATTCTTCACTCTTCAATCCCTAGCCTGCGCTGTCCCCGGTCCAGCAACCCATGCCACAAGATCCGGCGCCTGCCGGTGCCACAACACATTGGGTAGACTGCACCAGCTGGACAAACAGCAACACCTGCTGCCAAGGCAGCAACTCTACCATCCCGTTTCCTTCTCCCTACCTTTATTGGCGGTTTGGCGCAGCAAGTTTTCAAGTTTAAATAGAACTCTCTACCTACCATATGCAGACCGCTGTACGCTAATTGGAACCGACAGTGGAGTTTGCAAGGGCTTGCGTCAAGGTTTGGAAACACCCAATGCAGAAGGTTAACGGTGGCTTGTGGTCGAAGTGGGCACAGGGTTGTGGCCCACGGTGCCCCACCACCCTCTCAAGGTCCGGCCCGCACTAGGCTCTAGGCAGCAGCGCCTACAGCAGCTCGCCTGCACACAGTCGAGCACAAGACAGGACGCAGTAGAGTAGCCCGCCATCAACGCCATCGCGCCGAAGGGAGGCACTGTGTACGTGTCTACAGGCTGACAAACGGCTTGGACACGCACGCGTGTCCACCCAGGTCCACCAAGGCCAACACCGGGACAAAAAAGCGTTGCCCTTTATCCCAGCCGTCCCTTGCATCTCCACAACAACACACAACCCAACGGCACCACCCTTCTAGCTTGGGCGGCGCTCGTCATCACAACGACCAACACAGCGTCCTCATGGTGCCGTATCGCATCCACGTCGACACGCACTCCAGCGCGCCTTCACCCGCGTGCACACTCAGCTCAGCTCACTGCAACTGTATTTTGGACCGTATCCTAGTTCAGTGGGCGAAGCCTTGAGACTGCTGTAACCTGGGGCCAGGAAGTTGCTCAGCGGCGGTCGCGGCGGCTGCGGCCGGCAGTCGGCGGCCCGGGTGCTGGCGGCGGCGGCACCACCACCAGTGCCGCTGCGTGGCGCCGCTTGAACTCCCGTGCCACCGCCCGCAGCCCCACCTTGCGCAGACCTAGCGTTTGGGGAGTGGAACGGAGTGTTAGCGAAGGGGTGATTGTCACGGTAAAATGCGGAAGACAGAAGCATGCATGCTGCCAGCATTACCACGCGCTGCGCGGCGTGCACAAAGGGCAGCCGAGGGACCACGCGCCCCGACAGGATCCCACGTGACATGCAGTACTATGGTACCGGTATCGCAACCCGTCCAAAACAAAGCCGTGCCGCTGTCGAGCGGAACTGGGTCTTGGCGGGGTTGTTGACATGTCTGGATTCGGCTCCAGCGGCAAGGCAAACAGAGGCGCTATGGCATACCCAGGGGAAGAATACAAGTAGACAGTACATAAGGTAATTCAATATGCACTTCAGGCCCACTGCTCACCCGTCGCTGCCTCCAGGGCGTACCCCGCGGCCTCCAGCGACCCGCGGGTCAGCCCCGATGCGTCGGGGCCACCCACGTGGCCCGCCACGCCCGCCGCCGCGTCCGCCACCGCCAGCAGCACCACACGTGCCGCCTCCTCCACACTGCCGTGCAGCTCGCCTGGGGGCCACGTGGCAAGGGCATGACCGGTTGCTAGCTAACCGTACTACGCGCTGGTTGTACTGCTCACAGGGCCGGGTGCTATGCACAAGCAGGACTTGCAGGAGCATATCGTCAGATTTGCAGACGGGAAACCCATTTAATAACACAATGTCAGTGGTATTTGCGTGGGGGCCTACTGGGTGCCTGCTAGTGCACGAGCGGAGGAAGGCTAGTGCGGCAGGCCGCCAGCCGACCCGCTCCCGCCTCCCCAGCATTAGCGTGTGCCGGTATTGCCGAACCACACACCCATGTGCGTGCATCCCACCCACCGTACGCCAGCAGGGCCGCCCCCATCAGCGCCTTAAATACATCCGCGGGGATGAACAGCATCACAGTAGCCAGCACCATCGACAGGTTGCTACCCGCCCCGCCTGATCCGCCTCCGCTCCCGGGTCCAGGCCTGCCGCCCCGTCGGCCCAGCGCGCCCCGCACGCGCCGCGCGCGCGCCAGCAGTGGCAGCCACCTGCCCAGCCGCAACATGGTGGCCTCGGCCGCCCATGCGCCCATGCCTGCAGGGGCATGCAGGCGTTCATTCAGCTAGACGATGCAGTAGGTGAACCTGGCCTGCCCCAAGGCTGCACAAGGCGTCCTTTTTGGGTAAATACAAGATGTCAGCGGATCTTTTGACGGGGCCGCAGCCATGCCGCTTCGACCCCCATCGGCTAGGCGCCAAGTCCGCAACCTGTGAAGGCACCTTACACACCCCAGCTTCTGCAACTACTTGTCAACAGTCCCGTAGCTGCTGCTGTGCGCAAAGCCTGTACGACATGCATTGCAGCGCTGTGTCGCAGCATCGTGCGGCCAGTGCGGCGTCGGCCGGTGCATAGTGCCTGGGGCATGCGGCACCCACCCGCCAGCACCTCTGTCACGGTGGACACCGCCGCCGCCGCGGTGCGGCTAAGGGCCCACGCCGCTAGCACCATCAGCCGCAATGGCAGTGCGGCAGCGGACTGGCGGTTGCGTCGGCTGGGGGGCAGGCGGCGGGTCATCTCGTCCGCCTGCAAGCGGGGGCCCGGGGGCAGGAGCAGGAGGAGGTCAGGGTCAGGAGGACCACCTCTCCGCCTGCGGGTGGTTGGCATGGCGGCAGGGTCAGGCGGGTGTGCCGGGGCGTGCTGTGCAGGCTTTCAATACTCAAAAACAATCTCGGGACCTCCATGTCCTGCAACACTTCGTACTGATACGCACGCGAGTGCAAATCCATGATGTTCGCACAAGCGAATGCGGCATTGAGAACGGCCAGCAGCCCCACGTAGGCACGTACCCCTCGCCGGATGCGGTACGCCGCGCCGTACGCCCCGTCGATCAGCGTCTCGCCCACAGACCGCGCCGCCAGCACCGCGTGGGTCGACAGCCGCGCCACCAGCTGGTGTGTCTTAGCGGCCCCAGCAGCAGCAGCCCCTGCCGCGCCCCCTGCCGCCCCCGCCGCCGCTGGTACAATGGCGCCCTCGTACGTCTGTGGCTGCCCCTGCCCAAAACCGTACGGCTGTTGCTGCTGCTTGTCGTACTCGTACGGCTTGATCTCCGGGTAAATCGTGCCGTACGGCGCCGGACCCGCTGTGGGTGCTGACGGCCAGGTGCCTGCGGGTCCGGCACCTGCTGCTGTTGCTGCCTCTGCTGCTGCAGCATCGTAGGGCCCTGCTGGCGCCAGGTGCTGGTGCTCCTGCTGGGTGATGGCCTGGCCATGCACAAGGCCGGCGGCTGCAGAGGCAGCCGCTGGGACGGTGGACCGACTGCGTGGCCATAGGGGTAGGGTGAGAGGTGTGACCGACACGGGGGGGCAGGCGGTGTGCGGCATTCGCACGAGATACGGTACCAGGCGCGCATCGCAGTACACGTGACAAGTCATGCACATGGAGGCAGGTGTGCGGCACTGAGCGCTTTGGCTTGTTCGCATGCGCGTGTGCGGCGTTACCGTCGCAAACAGGTGCCGATTCGGTTACGGGCAGGCAAGTGCAAGCGCGCACCGTCCATGCGCCTCGGACACGTACCTGTACTGCGTGTACGACGCCAGAATCTCGTCCAACTGCTCCAGGCTGCAGCTGTCGCAGATGGTGGGCGCAACCGTCAAGCAGTAGTAGTAACCATCGCCGCCAGGGTTGCCCGCCTCCCCCTCATCGCTGCTGCTGCCGCTGCTGCCGTGCTGCTGCTTGCTGCTGTGGCGACTGGTGCGGTGGTGCGTGTGGGCCGAGGCACGTGGCAGTGGCCACGCCGCACCGCCAACGCCACCTGCCTCTGTTCCTGCCGCTGCTGCTGCTGAGCGCTCTGCGTTGGGTGCGCGGAAGGTGTACACCCCGGGCGCGACGTGCAGCAGGGGCAGCAGCTGGCCGCCCGGTGGGTTGAGGTCAACCGCAAACACGTCCCCCACCTGCGTGTCAGGGGCGGAAGGTCACGCCAGCACGTCAGCAACAGCAGTGCACCCTGCCTCATTTGCTCCCGTTCGTTCAGCAAGCAGTATCCTTGCTTCAAAGAATCACGAAATTCAAATTTTGTTTACCGTGCTGCTAACGGCGAAGTGGTGTGCTACGTGCCATGATTAGCTGCTACCACATGCTGCAGTACCGCAGTACCCACCTCCAGCCGTACCACGCCGTCGTCCTCCGCGCCGCCCTTACCCAGCCCCGCAGGCCCCGCGCCGCCGCCGCTGCCCCAGCTGCCCGCCCCCGCGTCCCCCCAGCCGCCCGAGCCGCTGCTGCTGCGGCTGTGCCCCCGCACCCGCAGCCGCAGCGAATCACCCTCCACCACCGCCACCACCTCGCCGTCAGCCTCGCGCACCTGCAGCCGCAGCAAACATGCATGGCATGGTAAGCAACACGAGAGTTATTGCTAGGCAGATTGACGGTAGTCATGGGCCCTATTGCCACGCACCTGTTGGAGCACGCAGCAGCAGCAGCGGCAGCAGCAGCAGCAGCAGCCCACAAATGCCATCGTTGCAGTATGTAGCTGCTACGTCTATCAATGCTCGTGGGCTCGCAGCGTGCGGTCACACTCCGGTAGCACAGAAACGTGGGTTGCCACAGCCCTCCCGTAACCCACCCGGAACAGGGAAGCGTCAGCCATCAGCAGATCCTGCACCGCCGAGACAGCAGGCCGCAGTGAAGCGGGAAGTGGGGTTAGGTTTCAACACATGAAGGGAACAAGGACGGCAATGTATGGTGGTTGGTGACCCACGGACCATGCACCAGGAGGGTGCAAGGAGTGCCCACGCGACAGTCAGGTCGTAGAGGTGGAACCAACACAGGGACAGCTAAAGGGCGGCTGCCCTTGGCCACCAGGCCTGCATGTACAGCAGCGACACCGGGGAGCAGCTCTGTGCTCACGGACAAAGGCCACGCAGAAGTACCCACACCACGTACCCGCAGCTGCACCATCGTGCGCCGCCCCCTCTCCACGTCGTGTAGCCGCCCAGACTGCCCCGCCCCACCACCATAGTACTGCTGCTGCTGTTGCTGCCCGTATCCCTGCTCCTGCTGTTGCTGCTGCTGCTTCTGGCCTTGCGCACGCTTCGGCCCTCGGCCCAGCAGGCCCAGCAGCTTGGACAACAACCCGCCCGCGTCCTTGCGCTCCCCGCTGAGCGCCCCATTCTGGTTTAGATCAAACGATATTGGAGGCCCTGCCGCGGGCTCGGTGAGCAGCGCGCTGGGTCCCGCGCCCGGCCGGTCCAGGCTGCTGCGGCCGCTGCCGACCCGCGTCGGCGTCGCGACCCATGGGTCAACGCTCGGGTAACCAAACCTGCCCGGTTCCGCTAGTTTCATAGGCTCAGTGTCGATGTTGAGGACTTCATTTGGAGGCAGCGGTGGAGCGGAAGGCTCTACTCCCGACGGCCAGGTCCCGGGGGCGTCTCGGGCGCTTCCGGCGCTCCCGGGTGGCTCGGCTGCTGGGTTGGAGAAGCCGCTTGCGAAGCCCATGCTTCCTTTTCCTGTGCTAGGCGCAAAGGAGAGGGGGGAACGGAGGACGGGCTGCTCACAAGAGGCAGCAAAAGTGGCTGAAGATACTTTCACTCTGTCATTCCCGCACACAGGTAGCCGAAGATGAGGCGATGAACTTGTGGATCCACAAGGTACACAACAGTAGAGCGGGGGCTTGAGAATGCCGACTGGAGATACTCGAGTCGACGTCGGTGTACCTACCGGCCGTGGGCCCGGCTGAGGCGGACGACGGTGCCTCTTTCTGGGCCTTGCTCTGCTTTTGTCCCCGAGCGCCGGGATAAGGGTTGCCGCCGAAGGGGCGCGGCAGCAGCAGCGGCATCCGCTGTGCCTTGTTTGCCGGCTGCAGGCGCAAAAGGTTCTGACCGGAGCCGGGTGGACTGAAAAGGTAAGTATTCGTGAACTTAATAACAATGTGCTCTTGTTTGTTTGGCTATGAGCGCGGTGTCGGATCAAGTAGTGCTGTGAGGTGACTGGCGCAGGGAGTTGCGTCATGCGCTGTTGGCACCCGTCGGCGGCTAGCGGGTGGTGCGGGCTCTGTTGGCGCGCTAGTCCGTTGCACGTTGAAGCCATAATTACTGCCAGCGTCTAGGGGTCAGGAGCACTACACCATCACCTTACAGGAAGCTAGTCACAAGGCGGCACGTCCCAGGCACGTCCCTCGGCCAGCGACCAATATGTACAGCAAGCACGCCAGCGACCTGTCACCCTGGGCGGCAGACCCTGCTTGCATGGCCTCCAACGTGCACCATCCGCCCTCTCCGCCCCACCTGCCGCGTCTCAGCGGCACGCATCACTAGCGCTACCCATAGCGCAGGTCCAGTCTCCCTGCCATCAGGCTGTAGGTGCACGGCGGAGTCCCAAGCTCCACCACCACCCCACTTCACACATCCCACCAGCGGCCCTCTGGCCCCAGTCCGCCTTGCCGTACGCACATATGCACCATGCGCCAGCCCTGATGCACCGGCGCAGAGCCACGCGAGCGACGCGCAGCCGCCCGCAGGCCCTACCCCAGCGCCGAGCACCCCACCAGCTTCCGCAGCCCCGACGGCGCTCCACGTGTGCCACCCCCCCCACTGGGGCTTCGCCAGCATGACGGAGCACCGCACGTTGGGCCAACCCAGTACTGCGCCCCGCAGCAGCTTTGTTGGCACCGCCTGAGCTCCCTGTAAGCTCCTGCCCCTGCTCCGGTCTCCACAAGCTGCACCTCGTGCTCCGAGGCCACCGCTGCCGAGGGCGTACACGCCACCAACCGCCTTGCTCCACCCGCAGCAGTGCCTCCGCATCTCACGCCGTGCACGCTGCCCAGCCCAGCCCGCTTCCGGTCCTATGCTGCCTGCGCCCATGCCAGCCGGCGCACCCCTCCCCTCCCTAGCCGCTGCTGTGCTCCGGCTGCTAAAGCTCGAACTGGTCTCCGAACTGGTTGGCTGCGGGCAGCGTCTGGCCCATGCTGTCCAGCGTCTGGCCCAGCCCCAGCGAGCCCATCTTGTACTGCGAGATGCGCCGGAACACCTCCGACAGCACGTGCTGAGGGGAGGAGGGGGGCAGGTAGGTCGGGGAGGGGAGGTGTGAGACATGTTATGGTAGAGCGAGCTGTGCGGACAGCCTGGGGCTGTAGCGAAGGCCGCTGGGATCCACAACGCAGGCGCACATGACATGACAAGTCTTGCAAAAGCACAGTACGTATTGGCGGGAGCCATGTCGCACTGGATAGCGGGTGTACGGGCCGCCCACTTCCGTGTACGGAGGAACGGCCGTTACATACAGCTGCTTGCTCGCGAGGCACTTTTCCGCGCGCAGCCTCGCGCTCTGGGATCAACCCCGTCCCACGGGGAAGCCCCACCACGCCTGCCAATGCACAGGCCCCGGACCCTCGTGCCCACCTTTGCGTTTGCGTTCTCCGGCAGCTTGAGCCCCAGGATGTGGCCCGCCTCCATGACGTAGTACTCCAGGTCCTCGTCCCCGTGGCACTTATTGGTGAGGGACGCCAGCCGGTTCTGAGGGGGCAGGAAACGGAGATGGAAAGGACAGGAAGTGAGCACCGTACAGGCGTGTTACACCCAAACGATGCGTCATGCTTTCCTTTCCATGCTGCGCTACCCTGTGCCGTAGCACTACGCCAGCAGGCTTGGCGAATGGTGCAAGTGCGCGCCCCCTCCGGCCCAGGGCTTGCGTTTTCGGTTTACACTGTTTGCCTTTAAGCTGGCAAAAATGGCCACCGTTGCGGTTCGCTCCCAAGCATCAAAAACGTGACACAAGCCTGGAAATGCTCCCCGGGGCCAATGACAAGCCGTGTGTACTGCACCCCCTGGCTCCCCCCGCCTTAGCAAGTCCCCCACCCACCGTCTCGCTGGCGAATGCCTCGTCCAGGTCGAAGAGCTCCAGGGCGGGCGGCGGCGGCTCGCGGATGGTGGGCGGGAACACGGCGGGCTGCAGCGGCGGCAGCGGCGTCTCGAAGGAGGGCGGGATGAGGTTGAGCTGCCCCTTCTTGACGTTGAGCTTGCCGTACAGCGACACCGCCTCGGGGATGAGGCTGGTGTCGAACTTGAACAGCTGGTCGTCGAACAGGGACGTCCAGTCGCGGGGCACGTCGTCGATTTCCTGCGGGGGAGGAAGGGGCAGGGGACAGGGTGAGGCAGGATGCATGGGTGCGGGCGTGAGGGGCGCTGGGTCACGGGGACAGGAGTGGGGCGGAGTTGGCCCTTGGTAATGGGCATCTTGACCCAGTGGTTGCGGACGGCTGGGTACCGATCCCGTTGTCGGCTGACGGTATGCGTTCTGCTGCACCCCTGGCTAAGCCCTCAGCATCACGACCGCCGCTGTCCACCCCGCAGCCACCGGCGGCCGCCAAGCTGCCATCCTCAGCCCCCAAGCTCCTCCCGACCAACTGCACTCGCAACTTGGGTCCCTTCGTCTCCAGGTCCGCATCCCCGCTCATACCGCACATTCTGTGCCCTGCTGCCCAACTGGTCATGCCGGCAGGGCCGTCGGGAAGCCCCTTACTGGCCCAAGGCCCCCTGAAGCCCCAGCCCCAGCCCGCGGCCCCAGCTCCACTCAAGCTCCAGCTCCAGCCCGCGCCCGGCTCCTGCCCCCACCTGCAGGCACCCCTTGAGCTTGTCCGCCAGCGAGGCGGTGTCCGGCAGCAGCTTCAGGTCGCTGACGTCGGGGTCCTCCGCGTCGATGTCGTTGAGCTGCAGCTTGGTGTTCTGGGATGGGGTGGGTTACGGGACCGGGAACAGAGGGCGGGGCTTGCGTTGACTCAGCGGCCATTGTGTAGCGCCAGTTGCTGCAAAGAGCGTCCGGCGTGTTAGCTGTGGCTGTGTTACGGTGCCGCTCTTGCTCGGCTTGTGCCAGAGACTGGATAGCTGGGAGGAGGTTGCTTAGTCGTGCGGAGGCAGGGTAGCAGCATGGGAGGCCCCCTAGGCGCCTGCTATGCCCGGGCTGCTGCTGTGCACTGCTCACCGGTTTGAGGAACTTGAACAGGAAGTCCATGACCTTGGAGTTCTCCTCCTTGTCCAGCCACTTGTCGTCAAACATCTGGCACGACCCCAGCACGGCGATGCGCCCGAACCCCGGCTGCGCCCACACCGCGCCCACGGGCCGGTTCATGGGGTAGGCGATTTTCCCGCTGGACATGATGGGGATGGCTGGTTTCTGCACCGACAGGGTGGACCCGAAGGGGTACACGAAGTCCAGGCCTGTCCCGTCAAAGGCCTGTGGCCCCTGGGTCATCCGGAACTCGTCATCGTCCCCGTTGCTGAGGCTCTTGCCTGCCCCCGTGATCACGCAGCGGTTCAGGATGCCGTCTGCGATGAGCACCTCCTTGGGGTGCAAGTACTTGTAGTGCGTGGTGCGCACAACCGCGTCGTTGTTCACCGACATCCCAAACTGCTCCAAGAAGTAGTTGATGTTGGTCCCCGCCTTGTCCTCGCCGCCCTCCGACATGAGGACCAGGATGGACCCCCCCGCCTTGACGAATTTTTTGAGCATGTCCACCTCCTGTGCTGTGAACTTCTCCTTCGGGCAGCCGAAGACCAGGATGTGCGCTGACCGCAGCGCGTCCAGCGTGAAGTCATCTTTATCTACCTTATCTGGCCTATAGCTAGAACGGAGGCGTCTGAAGAGCTGCTTAAAGCCTTGTTTATGCGTATGGGTCTCCCCCTTCGCACAGCTGAACAGGATTCGAACCTCCTCCACCTGCATCCCGGGGTCCTACAGACATGGCACATAAGGGGCAGAAACAATTACATGCATGAGGCACGTCACTTCCAGCAAGCTTCGTCGATGCCGCGGCTTGGAACGAGCATACAGTGCGTGCTGCACAGCTACGCATGCTGCACTATATAATGTAGTGTTAAGGAATTCACATGACAGTCGCTGCTGGCTCAGCCACGCAGGGCTCCGTCGCAAAGCCAAGACATGTCGCCGAGACTCGTTGTGCCTGGACTTGCCTGCCCCCCGTCGTGCGCCATGGTGGCCTAGATAGCTTTAGTCTCGTGGAAGCATGCGCGGTATGGTTTAGGGGTAAACGGTGGCGCCGGTGGGGCCTTCTACCGCGGCCTCCTTCCGCGCACGGGAGTGACAGAAGGCAACCAGGGCGTAGTGATGTTGTTAATAATTGGTATTGCTGCCACACAGCTAGGCCTAGCCCACTGCACCGACTGCAGCACCAAACCCTCCGCCGTACAGTCGCGCTCCATCCCAACTTGGTTGCGCTTTGGCGCTAGCCAGCTGCCTTGCACCTGTATTTATTTCCAACGCACTCACAATTGGAACAGTGTCCCTTCACGCGTGCGCGCAGCTAGGCGACGCTGGGAATGCTCGCTGGGCTTACTGCAAAGCTCCCGACGGCAACATGTGCAGGTGACGGACGTTTTACGCATGGGGTATAAAGCCTGCTAATAGCATAAAAGCGTCAGGACGGCCTCCCGCGCACGAGCCAGCGGTTGGCAGGTCACGGCCTCGTGGCCACGCTCTCGTCCCCACCGTGTGCATTGTCACTTGATGGACCGCCGCATACGCCACGCGAAATGCACCAGCTGCACAGCAAGAAGGATATGACCATACACTCCAACTGAGGCCACTCACCTGCTACACCCCCATCCAACAGCGCCCCCTGAGCTAGCTCCTGTGGCGGCCGTCTCAGCCCGGCCCCACGATGCCGCCCAACCGCTTCCGGCCAAGCTGGCGGCACAGGCAGCTGCCGCAGCCTCCGCAGCAGCTGCCGCAGCCAACGCTGCAGCCTCCCTGCAGCTCCAAAAGCTGGACGCATGGCGTGCCAAGCTCGTCCAACGGGCCGACTCCGCCGTACAGGCAGTAGCCGCAGCGGTCCGCGCCGACCGCCCCCTCAGCCTCCTCCAGCTCTCCCCCTTTGACGCAACCCCAGCACCACCCACTACACTCCAACCGCATGTCATCCTACCTCCACCACCATTCTCACCTCCCCCTGCACCTGTGGCCTCCCACCTCAGCCCATTCCAGCCGCATCCGGGCCTCACACGCCCCGGCACCGCCGGAGGAACACGCCTGGCTCCCCCAACAGCCCCACACAAGGGCGCCACTCCGCCTCCCGTCTCACCCCACGCAGCCGGGTCCCCTGGCCCTGCCCCCGGCCAGCCCCCGGCCGGCCCCACGCACCTCATCGTGCTGGCCAACGGGCTGTTCGGCTCCCCCGGCAACTGGTCGGTCATCGCAGAGCAGCTGCGGGAGCACCTGGACCCACACGCGGTGCTGCTGCACCCCTCACAGGTGGGGGCCACGCGCGCATGTGCTCGCTCGCGTGTACAACTCAGGCACCTTGCTGCGGCGTAAGCAGGGCTTACAGCAGCCTGGACATGGCTCCGGAGCCCTCTGTCCCTAAGCCACACCCCGTCCTCCCCCTGTGTGTGTTATCCCACCATGCGCTCTCCTGTCCCGACCGTTCCTGACATCAACATCCACGCACCTCTCCCTCCGGCCCCCTGCCCCCGGTGGCCTCCAGGTGAACCGCCTCACCGACACCTACCAGGGCATCGACGTGTGCGGCCAGCGCCTGGCGGATGAGATACGCGGCCTGGTGGCGCAGCACCCCAGCCTGCAGCGCATATCCGTCATCGGGCACTCCATGGTGGGGCGGGCCCGCGCTGCATTAAATAAGTGAATGCCAACGGCCGATCGGCGTTGGCATCGAAGTAGTGAAGCCTCTAGGCGGTTCCCCTCAACACCAGTTCACGACGCTGCCCGCTACTCGATTCATACTCCACCCACCATAATATTGCTGCATATGCTCTGCTGCGGCATGCCCGCCTCTGTCCCACCTCCCGTATTTCTTGGCCCACCCTCTTCTGTGTTCCCCTACTCGACTGCACTCAACCATTGCTACATGCATTTCAGTATTCTTGCATGACTCCCTCAACCCTCAGGGCGGCCTGCTGCTGCGCTACGCCGTGGGCTGCCTCTACAACCCCTCCACGGGCCGCGTGGCGGGGCTGCGGCCTGCGCACTTCGTCAGCCTGGCCACACCGCACGTTGGCTGCGACGCGGACGGGCTGGCACAGGTATGGCCAGGGTGCAGGGCTTCAGAGTTGGTTGGCAGGGAACCGTATCGTTCCTACACTTGTTGAACGTGTGCTGCGGCGTGGACGCTCGGCAACGGCACGGCTTTGTTCTAGATGGGTTAAAGCGTGCTGCGATGCGGACGGGTTGGCGCAGGTGGGGCCAGGGTGGTTGGTGTGTAGGGGCTGCAAGGGTGGTGGGCAGGGGTCCATTACCGGGCGTGTGTTGCGGCACAGAGCCGGGCTGGCGTAGGTGGGCAGCAGCGCGAATGGGGAGTTCGGGGGGCGGACACTGCTGGGAAGACGGGCAGGGGGCGGGGCTCTTTACTACGTGGGCTGGCAGTCCAGGTATCGGTAGAGGTGTCAGCAGCGAGGGCCCTGCCTGGGCCACGAGATCGGGATAAGTACGTGCACCTCCTCCGTTTGTGCCATTCGAGGTCAAGGTACTGATTGTGCCGCCTTTGCCTGCGCACCGCGCCTGCTGTCCTTCTCTCCCTCCACAGGTGCCGTTCCTGGGCTGGGTGCCTGTGCGGCCGGTGCAGCAGCTGCTGCAGGCGGTGGCGGTGCCCACGGCCGGACTGCTGTTCCAGCGCACAGGCACGCAGTTCTTCCTCGCAGACGGGGCGCTGCCGCAGCCACAACCGCCAGCCGGCACAAGCAACAGCAGCACCACCACCACCGCCGCCACCAACAGCAGCACCGCAACAACAATCCCACAGCGCCCTGCCATGGCCATGCAGAGGCCATCTGCAACATCCCTCGCTGCAGCCGCCGTCGCGCTGTCCGCCCCAGGTGGCGCCGGCGCCGCCCTCCGCGAGGCCACAGAGGCCGCCGCCGCCCCCGCCGCCCTCGCAGTCCCCTCCCCACAGGGCAGTCCACCCCCTTCGCCCGTTTCCTCCGCTCCCTCCCCCTCCCCCTCCCCCTCCCCCTCCCCCGCCGCGCCCCCCCTGCTGTACCGCATGACGCAGGACGACCCCGACCGCGGGCTGTACTTCTACTCGGCCCTGGCCAGCTTCGCCAGCCGTACAGCCTACGCCAACACGGGTACGGGGGTGGGGGTGAGGGATCAGGGGTCAGCCACCTCACTGGCGTACGAATCCCAAGTTTGGACTTATTGCTGCCGCTCTGGGGTCCATAACGCCTCCTAGACGATTGCCTACGCTCAGTGCACCTGCCCGTGTCCGCTTCCGACCCTTCCCTATTGCATTATGCCCAGTCAAGTATAACTCTCTGCCGCTCCGCCCCTTCCCCTTTCACCTCCCCAGACGGCGACCACCTGGTGGGTTGGGCCAACTCCTCGCTGCGCTTCATGCACCAGCTGCCGCGCCTGCCGCCGGGGGCACAGGCGGCCAAGGGCGTGGTGCTGCAGGTGGGGCGAGGGCAGGGGGCGAGTATGCCGTGGCCGTGCTGCATGCGTGGGTGCTGAATTTATCAGCTCGCGTGCGTTCAAAATTGTGTGGGGGTCGGAGGCGTAGGAGGTCAAGGGCATGGTGCCGTGGGCCTGCGGAGAAGTGTATGCCGCGGCCGTGCTGCGTGCGTGAGTCCGTCGTTGCGTGGGATGGATGTCCTCCAGTCATCAAGTCTGCAGATCCAAATAGGACACGCGGTCGTTCATTACCCTTACTCCGTGTTCGTTTGCCGCCCCTACAGGATCCGCTGTTGGCCGCCTTCGACGTGCGCTACAAGCCGCATGCGGAGCCGCAACGCGCGGAGCAGCCAGGGGACGTGCCCATATCCCCGCCGCGCAGGACGGCAGCTGAACCGCAGCAGCAGCAGCAACAGCAGCAACAGCAGCAGCAACGAACAGGGGCCGCCGCGGTTGATGCCGCAAGAGCCAATTCTGCCGGCGCCGCAGCCACCGCAGTCACCTCAACTTCTACAACGGGAACCGCTTCCGCCGCCGCCACCGCCCGCATGGCTGAGGTGATGCTTCGGCGGTTGCAACGGCTGCCATGGCGGCGCATCGACGTGTCATTTGGCGGCGCGGCGTTCGGTTTCGCGCATAACAACATACAGGTGGGTTGTTGTTGGGGGCAAACCAAGTACCAGGAGTTGGGGGCAAACCAAGTACCGCGAGAGCGTAGGAAGGGGACGAAGGGGAGGATAGCGCTGACAGGCTGTCCCCTGAATTCGCAACACACACCGGCAGCTGCGCAGGTCGCCACCGCCTGGCTGCCCAGTTGACCACGCGGGCATTGATGGCATGGCTAGGCAAGGCCCAAGCGTACGCACCACGCGGATCCCCCATTCCTTCCGCACCCCTGCCAGCTGACGTTCCTTTTCCCCATCCTCTGCCTGCGGGTGACGCAACCATGGCTGAACTCCACGGGCACGTGAGGGGCACCGGCCTATGTGCCCGCTTGGCACTCCCTTACACTCGTACATCATCACCTCCTTCTGTCCTCCACATCTGACACGTTCCCCGGTCACTCGGCGGTGGTGAAAGCCCTAGGGCGCGCCAGGGGCTCTTGCCCTTTTGCCCGTGGCTTGATCCTGTCACTCTTGTTTCAGTAAAGTCCTTTCCTATGCCCTCCCTGACCCTCTGCAGGTGACGCGGCGCTGGCTGAACTTTGAGGGCATGGCGGTGGCACGGCACGTGGCGGAGACGGTGGCGGCGCTGGAGGCGCAGTACGCCGCACTGGGGGCCGTGCAGCGCGAGGAGCGGCAGCATGAGCAGCAGCAGCGGTGGCGGCGGCAGCTGCAGCAGCAGCAGCACGGGCAGGGTGCACTGTGGGGCGAGGGGCAGGCGCAGGAGCAGCAGGTGGCGGTGGTGGATGAAGGGGCAGTGGCGGGGGCGGACGGTGAGTGGGATCCCACAGAGGCGCGCGTTATCCTGGGGGCTGGGGATGGTACTGGTAATGGTGGGGGAGCCCAGGGGCCGGCGAAGCAGAACCTGAGGAGGTTCGGCGTGGCTGGTGCGGACGGGGAGGGTGGGGTGGCAATGGGCAGCGAGCCGACACCCTTGGCTCCGCGGGTGCCGCGGGCTGCGGAGCGGCGCAGCTCGCGGCCGCTGCTGAGTGCGGCTGAGGAGCGGGGCTTGGAGGAGCTGAGGAGGGAGGCGCAGCGGGAGGGGGCACCGCGTGAAGCGAAAGGGGACAGTGAAGGGCGTCAGGGGAAGGGGGAGGCGGTGGAGGTGGGGCAGGGAGCGGGTGGGGCGGGTGGCGAGCGGGCTGGCGCGTAGGGCCTGGCTGGGAGCTGGAGGGAGGTGGCTGGATGGCAAGGAGTGGTATTGGGGTTAGGTGGGTAGGTGGCGTGATGGAGGTGGCGTGTGGCTGGTTATGCTATTATGGGGTGCTGCGGCGGGGCAGGGGCAGCGAAGGGTTTGAGCCCCATGCTCAGAGTGCATGGTGTTTGGTGCCATACATGGGAGGTGTACCTGCTTTGCAGTATGCTCCTGTCTCCCCGCACCTGAATTGCTACACGTGGCAGGTGTAGCGCCCATACGAGCTGTGACGTCCAGGGGTTGCTAAGATTCGGTCCGTTGTGAGCCGTTTCATGGTGGGCGCATGGTGGGCGCAGTTGTGCTATTTAGGCTGTCGTACACGGGCAGGTGGGCAGGCGAATGATGAAGAGCTGGTGGCCAAGGAATTAGGCGCAGCAGTAGAGTCTTGTAGAGTCAAGTACCATGCCGCTGGTTTATGGCCAGCCTGCAGCAATCCTAGCTGCAGATGACGTACGGCCGGCATTTGCGGTAGCCGCACGCGAATGCCAGTTGTGCGCCAGCTGGCTTGGCGACTGGCACGTGGCACGTGGCAGAGCCTTGCCGTGCGCGGGCAAACGTAGATGTGGCGCCGAAATGTGTGCGTTGCTGTGCGGCGAAGTGCCGGGGCTTATGTACAGTAGAACGCTGCCGCGGACCTTCGTCGGCTTCGTGCATACACTCGAGACTCGACGCCGTCGACGCGTACAGTTCGTGGCCTGCAGGGAGGCCCCCTTATTGCACGCATACCGGTATGGGCCCCGGAAGGGGACCATTACTGTAAAACTAATGCCTCGCCGCATACGGCCGCTCAAGGCCGCTGCCCTCCTTGGTGCGTCTAGCGGCCATCCCGCCGTACATCTGCGGTATGGGCAGAGAGCCGGCGACAGTGTCACTGTGTCAGCCCGCAACACGTAGAGTGGCTCACAGCTTACAGCGGCTCCTGCATGAGGCTTTGTGTGCCACCTTGCTGCACGACCGTGTCACGCCGTGCGGCAGCGTGCATCCGCGGCCACCGCCCCCAATGCTCCTTCCACCCAGCCTCACTTTCACCACGTCACAAAGCGGGACCAAGGGAGCTCCCTGGGCAGCACAAGCAAGTAAAGCATTAACACCAGAAAAGTGTCACGAACGCCAGCAGGGCCAACAGCTAATCAGGCGGTATCATGTGCTAGCCATCGCTGGTGCCGCCGTTCACCAGGCCTGGCAGGTTGGGCCCTTGGCCCCTGTCGTACAGGTCGTTGCTGGTCGTTGTGCCCATCGCTGGTACGCCCATGCGCTGCGTGCGGTGCGCCACACAGTACCATCTACTCTGCCTTGCTAGCGCCAATGACGACCACATGCCCATAGGGCGTCTTCAAAGCCGCAAGTGGATACGCGCGTACAATGCCCGATTCAGACGAAGGATGCCTGCCCCAAAAGCAGCAGCAGCGGCAGCTAAAGCAGCAGTAACAGTAGGTATCATGTCCTGCGTAGTATGGCGTGGTAGTCAAGCTACTACCGTACCCACGTCCGCACAGATTATGGACCCTGCCATACAGCGTCTCCCATGGTCATCGCGCCTCCTATCATTCGATCCCATCCTCATCTCAACCCAGGCGCTGTGTACACGAAGATGGCCGACCGTGAGCCCAGCGCCCCCGCGCCCTGCCCCTGCTGCCCCGGATCCCCCTCGCCGTCATCCCCGTCTTCCGCCTGTTGCGACACACCACCTGCTACCGCTGCTGCTGCCGGCTGCTGCCCTGGGGCCGCCTCCCCCAGCTGCATCGCCGCCATGCTGTCCGAGAGGCCGCCCTGTGGGTTAGGGTGGGGTGAGACAACAGTGATCTCGCTGCAAGTGGGAACCGGAACGAGCCTGATAAGGGCGCATCCAGAACTGCACCGGTCAGGTGCAGCGCACATGGCACTTGCCGTGAGGTGCGGCAATGCTAGCGCAACTTAGAACCGGGGTGCGACGGACCCTGTGACAGCTGCCCGCCTTGCCCGCCGGTGCTGAACGTTAGCTCATGCCGACGTAGTGCGTGGCCCGTTAGCAACTGCCCCTGCAATAGATAGAGGACAAGCCAACCAAGCAGCCTTGGAGAATGGCCAAGTGTCACATTGCATCATCGCCATGCTGCTTACCGCGGCATTGTCTGTACGCCCAACCCCGGACTGTGACGACAGGGCTGACGGCGCCGCCCGCCCCGCCGCCCCCCGCCGCCGCGCCGGCGCCCGCAGCGCCGCCTGGGCCGCCGCCGGCAGCGGCGCCGCCGCCACTGCGCCCTGCCCTTCTGCCGCCGCCGCAGCAGCGCCCGGTGTTAAGGCGCTCGCAGAGGCCGCCGGGGGTGCGCTGGTGTTGCTGCTGCTGGTTGTGCTGGTGTTGGAGCTGGTGGCAGCGGTGGACACGGCTCCTGGACGCGTGGTAGGCTGCAGCGGTGGGAGGCAGGACAGCTCCTGCGTGGCGGTGTGGTAACGGGGTACCGCGTGAAGCGCGAGGAAGCACTCTTACTGGTGAGGAGAGTGGGCAGACGTACGTTGGTGCAACCCCACAAGTCCCCAGCCAGGCCACACGCATGGCGCTACCATGGTTGCCCATCCTGCCGGTGCCCACCCCTGCACGTGGCAGGGCGCGACAGGCCCCACCACCTCGCCACACGTGATGTGCCTTGCACTGCCGCTTGTCAGCGCCTATACACCCGCCGCCTGCACAGCTGCTGAGGGCAGCACGCGCCACCTGCAGCCCCCGTCGCACCCGCCGCTGCCCACAGCCCCACGCCGTAACCTGGTCCTCTTCCGCAGGGCCAGTGGCCGCTAACACACACCACCACCACCACCACCACCATTACCACCATCAACACACTAGCACAGGGCCCTGCCCCTGCTGCCCCATGGCCCTTCTTTACCCTGCTCCTGCTGCTGCCCCACGACCCACCTACGGCTCACCCGCCAGGCCCAGCGCCGCGCCGCCGGGCGCTACGGCCCTTCGCACACCTCACCGAACACAACCACGACAACACCGTTGCTGCGTCGTGCCCCTGCTGCTGCCCCACGACCTACCTGGGGCTCCCCCGCCAGGCCCAGCGCAGCGCCGCCGGGCGCCACCGCCACCGCCAGCACCGAGGCCAGGGAGGGGTTGGGCGGCTGCAGCACCGCCACAGGCTGCGGGTCTGCGGGCACGGGCGGGGGCGCAGGGGTGCGGGGGGCATGGGGGCTCAGGGGCAGCGCACGCACGCGGTTGCTCAGCAGTGCGGACCGCAGAAGTTAAAGGAGTGGGTTAACTCAGCGTAACGCCCGGCCGGCTGCTGCTGGCCGGGCGGCTGAGTGTTGATGTGCAGCAGGTTGCGTATGGGTCCCCCACCGGAACGCAACGCCCTGCCCAGCAAACGGCCATCACTTAGGCTAGCAGACGCGCGGGCAGACCAAGGTAGACCTACCTTGGTCTTCCAGCTTGTACGCGTACACGCCCCCGCCGCGGCATGACACCACCCACAGCTCTGGGGCAGGGCTGGGGCCGCCAGGCGCCGCCGCCGCCGCCGCCGCCGCCGCCGCCGCCGCCGCCGCCGACCCGGCGGGCAGGTAGTTGAGCGTCAGCGCGGAGCCGGGCAGCTGGCGGGAGGACAGCACCTCCATCGTCCGTACGTCCTGCGGTACGACACGCGTGCAGTACAACAGTACGACAGCGTCAGGGGCCGAGCGTGGACTTGTTGGCAGCCGGCCTTTGGGACACAGAGTGCTTGTGTGTGACTACAAGTGGGCAACAGGGGGTGTTGTGCAATGCTGCCCTGTTGGGCAATGGCGCATTTCCACCAGAGGCAGGGCTTCCCGATCAGCGCTGCAGTCCCTCGCGCTTCACGCGTACTCGCCGAGCTATACGGCACGTGCCCCCGCCCCCACCCACCAGCTCCACCACCCCATACAACGCTGCATATGGTGCAGTGCCATCTTGGCCTCCGACTTACCGTCACATGGCACGTGCCCCAAAGTCCACAACATGTCGCCTCCGGGTTAGCGCCCTCCCCAAGCTACGCGGCACATGCCTCCCCACCCCACCTCGCCCCAACCCACCAGCTCCACCAGCCGCCCCTCCCGCGTCACCACACCCAGCCTTGCGCCGTCCGCCGCAAAGGCACACGCCGTGCACATGGGAGAGCCCGGCAGCGCCACCTGCAACGCAAAGCCGCCGCACAATGTAACTGGCAACAAAATTGACAACGGGACCTATCAAAAACCGGCTTGAGTGGACTAAAAGGCTCATGACAAGCGCAGCTGGGCAGCGTGCCGTGCCTTATTGTCATGTCGTAGCGCCACCAGCGCGCGCCACCCCACCTGCCCCGCCCACTCCAGGTGGCCCGTGGGTCGGAGGCTCCAGAACCGCAGCACGCCGTCGCAGCACGCCGCCGCCACCAGCGTGCCGCCTGGCTGGCGGGCGCAGCCGAAGATGTACGACGGTGTGGCGCCCGCCTGCAGGTCGGCTGCGGGCGGGCGCGGGGCGGCAGGCGGGGCGCGGGGCGGGGCGGTGTGGGTCAGGAGGGATGTGCACAGGAGGAGAGACGTGCAGCAGATGTGCAGGTCGGTTGGGGGCGGGCGGGGGCCGGGAGGTGGGGGATACTCACGGAGCCATGTGGGACAGAACAGGTGTGCAAGGGGGCAATATGGCGTGCGCAGGCATGCAGGCATGCAGGCGGGCTGGGGGCTGGGAGGATGCGATGCACGTGCAGCGGCACTCTTTGGTATTTGGGCGCAGGATGGCACGAGCGGGGATGTTGCACGTTGCGCAGCCGTACAGGTTGGCTGGCGGCTCAGCCTGCAGTCCTCCAGGCCTGCAGGGCTGGGTTTCTCCCACGCCGCCCCGTCCTCTACGTACCTTCTCCATATCCCTTGACACCCGAGAACGTTTACCATCTCATGATGCCGTGCAACCCCGTGCCACGTGCCACGCATGTCGCTCCCCATCCCTTGCCACCCCTGTTCCCTCTGCCACGCGCGCACGCGGCCACCCCTCCCCCCGCACCCTGCGTAATCTTGCTGCCGCTGGTGCCCGGAGCGTCCGCCTGCTGCACCACCGCCCCCTCGTGCAGCGACCACACGAACAGCGACTCGCTGCTTGCCGCCAGCACGTGCGTCTCGAAGGCCGGCAGGGCAGGGGGCTCGGGACCCTGCCCCTGCCCTTGGCCCAAGGGTGTGGGTGTGGGCGTGTGCGGGGTGGTGGGATCCACCAGCTCCACGTAATACACCTCCTCCGGGTGCCCGTCAAGCACGGCCAGCTGCCGGCCTGGGGCGGGAAGCGGTGGGGAAGGGAGGGGAGGTATGTGCGATGGGGTGTGGGTGTGCGGGGGGCAGGGAGAGGGGGCCGAGCTGTTTCCAGGGAGGATGGGCGGGTGGATGTGAGAAGGGCTGTGTGCCGCTGAGGCGTTGAACAGGTGAACACATAAATGGCAATGGGATGATGGATTTTCTCACATCTTACCCGCCGTGCCTCCGCCCCGAAGCCCCCGTCCCCGCTACCCACCCGTGTATCCCTCCTGGTCCAGGTCCGCAGCCCACAGCCGTACCGTGCGGTCGGCGGAGCCTGGAGGGCAAAGAGCAGGACTTTGATTCATGGTTTTCCTCATAAGTACATATGACTGGACAGCAGCAAACCCATGCGCAGGCCCAGAAAAGGGGGCCGGGGCGGGACAGCGGCGCATAGTGATGAGCGGTTAGGCACATCGAGGTTATCGTCATAGGAGCCGCAGGTCCGATAGCGCAGGCTGTGCCGAGCTCCTGCTCCTGGCCAGGGAGTGTGGGTCGGCGCTATGGCGGTGCCGCATGCCACGACACGCAAGGGTCGCGTGTCATGGCTGCCACGTGTTCCACCAACACCCACGCGTCACGCCAAGCAAGGACTGGGGCACCTGCTCCTTGTTTCGTGTGAACCGGACCCCTGCCCGCCAATGCGCCGAGATGCCTTGCCCATACGTGATACCAAGCCACGTGATACCCCGTACGAGCCCAGATCCTCACCTGAGACTACCAGGAAGCCGTTCCGCGACCAGCCCGCCCGCAGCACCTCCCCGGTATGCCCCAGGAAGGCACGGACCTGCGGTAGAGGGGCGACGCGAGCGGCTTGGTCGTGCAGGAGGCGATTGGGCAGGGCAGGAGAAGGAGTACTGATGCTACCAGGTGTAGGGGCGCCGTGACAGCGGTTGTCGTCCTGGGCAGCACAACGACTGCTGCAGGAAAGCTGTGGCTGGGTGCTGTGCACATTGGGCAGCTACGACAAACGGCCGGCTGCAGGCGTGCACAGCTCCTTGAGAGCGTCCACCTGGCTGTGACAACATTACACTCCTGCGTAATTCGGGGGAGAGGTTGTATGCCTGTTGGCATAACAACGGGCCCACGTGTCGTGTTGCCCACCTGCTTGTAAGTATCCGTGCCCTCCGCCCGCCTCCACAGGCGAACGCTGGTGTCTTCTGACGCGGACAAGATCATGTCTTCGCGCAGCGGGTGGAAGGCCAAATCAAATATCCTATCGCCATGGCCGTAAGCTTGGCTCAGAGGCCAGGGCTCGCGGCCGGGAAGGCATATCGGCTGGCCGACAAGGCTCGGCATGGTGGTGCCGGTAGCCTCCGAATAGGTGGTCAGTATCCGCAAATTATTGGAAAGTGCATACGCGGATGTGTTGCAAAGTTATTGCACCAGGTGGTTCAATCGGTCTGTTCAGCCCTCGCTGCCGTTTCGCGCCAGGTTTCCACGCGACAGAGTCCAGGACCGACACTGATATGCAAATGCTGCAGGCTAATGACGGGCGGAATCCAATCAACACACTGGGATGAGCACGGTTTTACCCCCACTTCCCAACCTTCGCTCCCCATGCCAACCCAGGCCAACCCAAAGTACGGGAGCACGGGGTCCGGGTGGTCCTGTGGAGTGGTGTGAAGCGCCAGGTTGCATCCGTCTTCGGTTCCAGGTTTCCTAACTGGATAATCCAGCACCCCGACACTTCAAGTGTTCGGATTTCGCCATGAGATGTGGCATCTCGAGGGATGGTGAAAGCAGTGTTCAAACCGCAGGCAAAGACTGCCCACTCAGCTATCAGGCCCTGCACGTGCCTTGAGCAAGGATTTCCAGGATATTACTAACACTGGCGTAGCATGCCTGGCCATCTTTGCCACTGGTATTGCCCCAGAACACCCGCCCTGCACCCGCCTTGCTGCGCTTGGCTGTGCCGTTTTTTTTGTGCCGTGCCGGTGCAACGAGGCGTTTGCCCGCATTACGTGCCGCAGCGCATACCTTGCCATGTCACAGTGCAGCCATGGCTGCGCAGTTACTTTTAGGAGGGCCCAGGGGTTCTGCTGGCGTCCGCCTTACCACTCTGCTGCACACCATCCCACCTAAGCTCCGGAACCACAGGGATAGGTGTAACGGTACGGTACGGTACACAGCCAGCCATGCGTTGGGTATGAGCTGCAACCGAGGCAGCGTGCTACCACACTGCCCTTAACGTGACAAAGCCCCATTAACTCCGATGAGGGCAACCGACTGGGCGCAGGTACTCCAGCCCCACCTCCCTGCGCCTGTTGCAAGCACGGAAGTGCGGAAGCTATCCTCGCTCTGGGCCGGCTATGGCAGCGTCAGCAGCTTACGCTTGACACTCAAAGATGCCTCTACACAGAACCTCGTTGTTAAGGAGGTCAGGCCACCGAAAGCGGAGAGCGGAATCGGGCATGACCGCAAAGTCGCCAGCTACAGAGTGGAGGCCGCTTTCTACAAGGACATCGCGCCGTCTCTTATAAAGACCACAAACATTGGCATTCCAACTCCAGTACTGGTCAACTCTGGCGCGGATGAGTTCACGTTCGTGCTCACGGACCTCCGACCAGAATTCCCTGTGTCGGGGCCAGGGGCACTCTCAGACACCCAGGCGAGTGCAGCGGCGTCAACGGGCCTCCGTCACCAGGCAGGCGGGTAGCTGTGCTGTGGACCGCGGGCAGCCAGGAGTATGTAGTCTTGGGCGGCGTGCTTTGGGGTGTTGGCGACGTGGGTGGCACAGGGCGGGAGCGCATTGCTGCTGCCACGCGCCCTGGCCCTCCTCCCCTGGCCATCACCCGGAGCACTGCCAGGCAGGGGTGCACGCAAGTGCGCTGATGCACCAGGCAGTTACACATGCACAATGCCTTCTGGCCCCGGGGTCGGCCCCAGGCCCCTCCGTCCTTCCCCATACCGGTATGTGCCATTGGTGACCACGCCGGGCTGCTGCCACCCGCACCCGCGCACACGGCAGCCACACCCACACTTCACACATCCTATCCCCACCGCACAGCTCCTCTGACCCACTGATGCTCCGACCCACATGGCAGGTCCGCGCTGCCATGCGGTGGCTGGCCACCTACCACGCCTACTTCTGGGAGCAGCCCACGCCAGGGAGGCTGCAGCCGCAGGGCTCGTACTGGTGGGTCGGTCGCTGGGCGCCGTACGAGCACATTTACGCATTTGGGAGGACCCAAGCGAGGGATGTTGGTCTTGCAGCCGCAGGGCTCGTACTGGTGGGTCGTGGCTTTACCTTTTGCGGGGCCAGGTGACGCGGCCACACGCTCATACCGTGGTCACTAACACACCTCCCGCCTCGCCTTGGTGTGTTGGTGGCTGGCTGCGGGCTCAGCCCATTTGAAGATGTCTAAGCGAGGCGTGTTGGTTTTGCAAGGATACAGGCTGACGCGTGTGGTAGGGCAGCCTGGGGTCTCACAGGCAACTAGGGGCTGGGTGCATTGCGGTTTGCGGCACAGGGCGGAACGTGCGAGGTGGGGTGGAAGGAAAGTGACCTAGGGCAGGGGGCAGGCGGCCTGACGCCAGGGGTGCTGAACTGCTGATGCCCCCTTGCCGGCGCCGGCAGCCCCCACGCACAGTCCCGGGCGGCCTAGCTTAGGCAGCCGCCCACGCATTCCTGCCTGCTTGCCTTGGACTGCATGCTGCCAATCAAAAAAGACCAAGCTTTGTCTTGGAGTAGTGTCCCGTTGTGCTCCCCGCACCTGTGCCAGCCAACCCGACCCGTCCCCCCCTGTTCCCGCTCTTTAGGTACCTTGACACTCGGCGGGAGGAGTTTGACGCCATAGGCCGCCAGTGGCAGGCCCTCAAGGCGGTGGCTGAGCGGGTGGACACGCGCATCAAGGACCCGCCCAGCAGGGACTTCCTCACCTGCGTGCACGGGGGTAGGGCGGCGGCACGGCGTGCGCACTGCTTGGGCAAAAGGGCGGGGGGGCCTTAAGACGGGATGCGGGAGGGGAGGTGGGGCATACGAGGCGCTGGTGACCGCAGAGCGGCGAAGTGCTGGGAAGCTCAGGACTGGAGCAGGAGTGGGCGATGAAGGCAGCCTGCACGGCAGTGCATGCCACACCGTAGTACGCTGCATACAGCGCTAGCGTATTTGCCGCAAGCCGAGTGACTGACGGCAGTTGGTTGCCGCTCTGCAGTTGCAATGCCCGCACCACGCAACCAGCACGAAAACAGCGCACCTGAACACCTATACCCAGTCCTTTCCCTCCTCTCCCATTCCCCCGAACCCTCATACAAAAGACATGAAGCAAGAGAACCTGATGTTCAGCGCGGACGGCACCCGCTGCGCCGCGTACGACTTCCAGTACACCGGCTGCTCGTACGGCATGCGGGACGTGGCGTACCTCTTCACCAGCTCCGTACGCAGCGACCAGCTGGCGCGGTACGAGCATGACTACCTGGCGCACTACCGCGACTGCCTCGCGCAGGAGCTGACTAAGCTTGGGCGGGCGGAGGCTGCCGTACGGTACGACAACGCCGTGATGACTAAGCACCTGGAGCTGGCGGTGCTGGACTACGTGCGGTTCATGGCGGGGTGGGGCATGTGGGGTAGCGGGCTGGACTGGGCGGTGGCCAGGGCCCGGGAGGCGCTGCCCAGGGTGGAGCAGCTGCTGGGGTGAGGCGTGGGGTATGGGGCATTGGATGTGGGTCAAGGGGTGGGAAGTGGGGTGTTGGGGCTCAAGGGGTGGGATGTGGGGTGTTGGGGCTGGAGTGCGGTTACGGCACGCTGCAGGTCAGCGGCCGCCGCCCAATGTGCTGTGCAGGCAGGGCACCTCTTCCAAGTGAACGGGCAAGCAAACGGTGCGTGGAAATGCATCCTCTGGTGCGCACAGCGGTACACAGTGTTAGGGCCACGGCAGCGCCGCGAAGGGCGGCCGGTCTGTGTGCTGGCGTCCGGGGGGTGGCTCGTGGCGGGGAGCGGCCGGCGTGCGGGTAGCTGCATGCTGCATGGCAGGACGGTTGTGTGACCTGGTGTGCCCTTGACATAACGGACTGGGACTCGTGGACTGTCGCACCTGGCCATCGCCCCATGGGCCTGCTCTCTGCTGACAGACCACATGCTGCACCCTGGCACAACCTGTAGTACCTAGCGCTCGGGTGGCGATGCACGCGTGAGTAGCATACAAACGGCAGCGACCTGGCTGGCGACTGCGTTGGGCTGTGTGCTGTGCCAGGCTGTGAGGCCTGTGCCATGCCCTGCGAGGTTTTAAAAGAGGTTCTGGGCAGGATCCAGGAGTCCTTATGCTCTTACAGTGTGTGTCCTTCTGCTGTTAGGTTGTGCGCGGGGTGTGTGACATCGTGTCAGGAGTTGTAGCGCATACCGGCAAACAGGCGCATTCCTGGGCGCTTATCGGGCTGTTGTGCAGAGTCCGCCGGGGTCACACCTCACGCGGGGTCCGTCCTGGGTGCCTAAATTTACGGGACCATGTCGTCTTATTCGCACGGGCTGTGAGCCAACTGAGGTGCCGGGTTAAGTTGTGACAATGGCGGGTGCCAAAAGACTGCAAGTCCCTGCGGTGACATGTGGAGGCCACACGGGAGAGCGGAGGGGGATGGGCAGGGCTGCTGAGTGCTGACGCGCTTCCGAGCATGAGCAGATTGTCTGCAGTCGTGCCAATTCGAGGCAGATCTGCCTGTGTAGTCAGATACGATGACAAATGGCATAAAAACGATGACTCGCATGTGCAGTACGGGCACTGAAGGGGACGAGGGTAGCCCACGTGCTTGCCTGACGAAACATCGAGCGATATGTAAAGAGACGTTCTGCTTACAAACACAGCAACTAGCAGGCACAGCAACCGGGGAAACGCTCGGACTGGGCCGAATACGGCCGTTACGTCATACCGTCTGACCTGTCACAGTCATCGGCTGAAGAGGCGTGTATGCTGCCGTCGAAAATATTGTATGCCTGCTGCCGCATGCTTTTGCATAGGTTCAACGCTACGCACATCTTGCTTACGGCCCTCCGGCTCTGCTTCCGCCCAGCCTGGCAACTTCTACAGCAGGCGTGTATAATGAGTTTCCTTAAAAAGCTGTTTCAAGGAAGATCAAGTTGTGAGGAAGCAACCGAGCAAGCAAACGCAGAAGCATCGCCACACTCGCCGAAGCCACCCGGGACGTGCGTTGGCGACTCAGCTTCATTACCTGAAGGCGGCAGACTACATGCAAAAATAGAGGCAAGTGTCGTCATCACCGCCACCCATACCTGCCAATGGCACCCTCCACACCTGCAACGCCCCTCCCACCCATCCCCACACCTGTGCACCCTTCCCCACACAATTGCTATGCAGGGCCGCTACATCACCGTCTTGAGGCTAGATGGAGTCCTTCGGTGTATAGACAGCATCTGCTTCCATGCTGGAGGGCCCCTGGTGCGGATGGTGCCTGGGCATTCAGCCTCCAGCGCGTGTGTTATGTGCCCATGACCCCGCCATCTCGCCGGAGAGACCATCCCTCTCAGTCAAAACTACACACACCCATACACTGCACGTATCACTGACGCTCCACTCTGCTCTTCTTTCTCCAGGGGATAGGGGACATTGAGGACGTGAACGGCAACAAGTGCCTCGTGTGCCCTTGGCACTTCTACAAGGTGCGCGCACAGCATTGCGTATCGCAACACAAGCCGTGCCATAGTCACCTACGGCTGGCCCAGCGTCCAGCGCATGCCCAAGCTCAGCCCATGAGGGCCCCAGCACATTAAAACACACACAGGGAAGCGTGCTACTGTTACCACGCAACTGCATCGCTAGTTCGCTACACACAGGAAGGGCGGAAGTGCTGTAGTCTCACTTCCTGCACCCCGTGGAGTCCTTATTGCGTGTACTCCCAAGAGTCCCCCATCGGCATTGGTGCACGGGTGCCGTTACCGTGCACCCACTTTGCTCACAGCTGCTGCCCCGTCCTCCTCGCAGATTGACGTTGCCACCGGTGACAAATACTACCAGGGTGTGCAGTTCGTCAACGGCAAGATGGTGTCGGGCGACTGGAAGAGGTGAGGGCGGCGGTACACAGCGCGGCTAAATCCCTTTGCTGTTCAGGGGAGCTGCGGATGGGCCGTCGTGGCGCATGCGTGGCGGCGTTGGGTGTAGCGGTACGGGGTATGCTTGCCCGACCGTGGAGCTCGAGGTGGTACGTTGGACTGGGGAGTGCAGGCAAGATGCGCAGGGGCCTCCGGCTAGGTCTAGCATCCACCGGTGCGTCACAGACTGCTGTCGCGCGCTTGCATTCTGCGTGTCTGGCCCTCCTCGTCTGAGGTTAAACCCCAACGCCTCCACTGTGACACCTGCTCCGGTAGCTTGGTGTCTCTCCTGACCATGCACCGAGCGGCCCAGCGCACCACCTGAAGTAGCCCCCACACGCCCGCAACTCCTGCTCTCACCCCATGCCGCACGCGCACTAACCCACCTTAACCCACTATGCCGCAGCAACGGCGTCAAGCAGCGGGTGCACGCCGTGTCGGAGGTGGACGGCAAGATGTGAGTACCGCTGTCCGTGTTCGGCGGCCTCGGGGACCAGCGTGACCAGCACGACGCGCGCGCCATCGCACGCAACACGTAGGGCCATATGAGAGCCAGGGGGCCGCAAGGACGATTAATGCGGTGTAACAACACGTGTGGCTGTACCATGTCTACTAGGCTCCTTTCTTGGCATACGTCAATGGTCGGGTACGAGCGCCCCTGCACACGCCCTGTCCTGCGACCACCTGCAGCTTGACCCTAACACTCGCCCACATCTGACACGAAGCCACCACCCTCTCCTGGTCCCCAGCTACGTGGTGCTGGGCACTGCCGGCCGCGACGGCCAGGCGCCCGGGCCCATCGACAGCGACGAGTACGCCTGCAACGCGCCGTGCGGGGACAGGGTGCTCAACAGCGCGCCGTCAGCCAACAAAGTGCGCGTGCACTCGGTGGGCGCGGACGGAAAGAAGCCCTCGGGTGAGGAGGGGCAGGGGAGTGGTGGGGAGGGAGCAGGCCAAGGGTGGGACGGGGTCGGGGGATGGGGCGCGCGTTGTGCGGCGCCTGTGTGGCGGTGGCGGGAAGGCTCCGTGGCAGGACAGGGCAGGGGCAGGACAGGGAAGGGCAGGTCGGGGCGTGGGCGTGCGGTGGTGAGCAGCTGCAGGGTGGGGCAAGAGGCAGTTGGCGATACGGTTGGCGAGGGGGAGTCATCAGGTGGTGAGGATGCATTTGGGGGGGTGGCATGGGTTGGAAGGAGCATGCGGGCCAGGTCTGTTGGGGCTTTGCAGTGGTTGGGGGATTGGACTGGGTGGCTGCAACGCCGGAGGGAAGGGTGCCAGCGGTTATTGGGGAAGGGCACTGCCGAGCTGGATGCGTTTTAGGAAGGGCAGGATGAGCGTGCTTCAAGGACTGTTGGGCGTACAGTTTTCCCCGTGGACGCGTGAAGTTGCAGTTTGTGAGCAGCTGGGCTCAGGCCAACCCACAGAGCACGCTACCCTTGCCCCTGCACAATTGCCCCTGCTGCGCTTGCTTTCTTAGCTGCTGCTGCTGCTGCTGCTGCTGCTGCTTGTACTTCTACCTCTGCCGCTGTCTCTGCCTCTGCCGACGTGTTCGTTTGCTGATCCTGGGCCGCAGGCCACGTTTTGCGCGGGCAGTACCAGTCGTGAGGCCGCGGTGATGCGCTGGCGCCTGCTGCAATGGCACGACGGAGGCCTGCAGCCCCCGTCGGCTCTGGAACCCAACGAACGTCCAGCGCCACAAATGCGGCTAGACCAGAGGCGTCCACATGGGGTACCCTGGCCCTTGGCCAATGTGTGCAAATGACCGGAGTGGGCCCTAAGCATGGCCCCGTGCTGCTTGATGCACACTGCCATACATGTGCACAACTGATATGTCTTGAACTGAGCGAGCGTCGTAGCTGCATTTGGGTGGCAAAGTCCTGTCCTAAAGGATCCGGGCGTCGTTTACCATCCTGGTTGGTGTGCCATGTTCAGGGAAGTGGGCATGTGCGTAGCACCCAATGTGTTGCACTTCCACTGCACGTGCGCTCACATCAAGCGCTCAGGTCTTCCTGTTATCAATTTTGCTTGGTTCTGTCCTGATCTTTATGTCATGCTCGTGTGTGTTAGGAGGTGGTTGGCATATGGATATGGCGGTAGCTGCTGAAAGTGTGGAACCCGCCGCAAAGGCAAGCACATGTAACCCGATCCACCGTGAACTTCTCATGCACTGCGTCGTGGATCCGTTTCCTTATATTCTTTACTGTGGCCATTCAGGCCATAATATGTGAAGCAATACGTAAGCCATTTAATACCGTTGCACAAATCGGTGGCTCTATTTGACTGCCCGGCATGTTCAGTCGGACCTCATGTTAATGTGTTCTAACTGTAGCATGTTGACAGAGTATCAGAGCTCAAATGGTTAGCACGAGCAGAGTAATCACGTCGTTGCCTCTCGGCTAAGTACCGGCAGCGCGATTGATTGCGATGGACCCAGCAGCAGTGCTTCGCAATCTGCACCTTCGGAGAGTATCCTGTACCTCCAGCGCGGGTAGTGACTCACCGCTCCCAAGTGGCAGTAGCGACCATGCGGGCGGACATGGAGTCGCGACGTTTGCCACGAAAACTCCAAGCCTGCAGGACTTGAAGTATAATGAACAGCGAGCTGGCAATGTTGCAGACAGCCTCGTAAATCGCCACCATAGCGCCACCAGCCTGCCCTCTTATTCACCTTCGTCCTTGTCGGGGACACTCCACTCCCCCCTACACGCGGCAGTTGCAAACAGCTTCCATGCGGCACCCACTCACCCTTGCTCTCGAAGCGAGACCCAAGTGCTTGCGCAAGCACCAGCCGCCGGGGCTCCTGTTGTGGAGGATGCTGCCGCCCGCACTGGCACAGCTGTCAGCACAGCAGGGGCCTTTGCAAGCAACACGAGGGCCGCTGCCGCAGCCCTGGCAGCTGTCCTCCCCGAGTTCAAAAGCGCAGCAGCCAAAATCACTCTCGCATCCAACAGCTGCGGCGACCGGGAGGCCCAGGGGGCGGTAACATTGAGTCCGGTGGGCAGCGCTGCCGCTGCGTACACAGGAGGGGCCGTGTCCGCCCCCCTGTTGCGACCGGAGGAGGCGGAGTTCCCCTTGCTGCAAGAGCAACTTTCCCGGGGCTCAGGGGGTGCTGACGCAGGCGCCTGGGCCGGCCGCAGCGGTTCCCCCAGCCGCTGGGTGCTGCCGGAGGGGGCCGTGCTTTCCCAGGGCAGGTCTCGACGGTGCGTTGCTGGTGTGTGCGCACGGTACGGTAGACTGCTGTGTTGTGCGGATGCCCACAGCAGAGCGGTACTGGACTCCCGTGCTACATGCCGTACGCGATGCACTCATCTGAGTGAAGGGCACGTAAGAGCACTTGTATCATGTATCCTTACCCTCCTGTTCTACCCTGCCCCGCCCCCTTGTAGGCGCTCACTTGAGCTGCATATCTCGCGCCTGCGGCGCAGCTCCGTTGACGCTGGCAGCAGCTGCGGAGCCGGCCCTGCTCACGCTCCCACCGCCGCCCCTGCCACACACCCCGGCGTGGGCACCTTACTCGGCCACGATGCCGACAGCGACGGCGGCTCAGACGCCGGGTTACCGCTAGGGGACACCCCCACTGCCGCCGGACTTCGCAACCGCAGCAGCGCCGCTGGCTTTGGGGCCTTGGATTTTACCGGTAGCCACAGCGGCAGTGGCGGTGCGGGCAGGTGCAGGGAGGCCTCAGGGGGCGGTGCGAGGCCTGCTGCTGCTGCTGCTGTTGCTGCCTTGCCCTCTCGGCTAGCTGCAGCTGGGGTTGCCGATATCGCGGCGCATGCCGGTGGGGGTGCTGTTGGGGAGCTGCTGCAGCAACAGCCGCATGGCGGTGTGGTGGGGGCCGAGGACGAGGTTGCGGCGCTGCGCGCGGAGCGCGGGAGGCTGCTGTGTGAGCTGCAGGCGGCCCACGCACGGGAGATGGCGCTGGCGGAGCAGCTGGGCAGGTGGGTGGGTGCGGGGCCGCGGTCTAGTTTCTTTGGGGCGGGATGTGACGAAGGGGCGCCCGCGTCTGTCAATTTCGTAGCGGGCAAACACGGCCCCACTGAGCACGCCCTGATACGACCGAAGCGCATGATGCCTAGCGCAGGGGTACTTGGTTGGGTTTGGATGATAATGACACAGGAACCGTGGTGACCGTGACCGTTGACACGTTTGCGGCGTTGCGTGCGTGCTGTTCGTGAAGGGCGCGGGCGGAGGCGCTGGAGCTCCGGCAGCAGCTGGCGCAGCAGCAGCGGGCGGCGGCGGAGACGGCGGAGGCGGAGGCGGGGCGGCGGGAGGAGGCGCAACGCAGCAAGGTGCGCGAGCGGGAAGGCGAGCGGGGGCAGGTAGTACACCGTACGGCAGATGGCGGGGCGGTTATGGTGTACGCCGGCAAGCCGTGGACTGTTGTGTGCAGCAGAAAGTGGACTGTGCGCTGAGCCCGAGTGCCGGTCTCACGTTGCAGTGTGAGGACCTGGTGAGGCTTCCTCCAGGAATCCCTTTCGCAGTACAGTGCCAACTATCTTCGACCCCAAGCTCCTCGGCGTTGGAGCAGCCACTGGACCAGCTCGTGGATGTGTGCTGTGCAACGCCGCCTTGTCGTCCCTGTTGCCCACTGCGAATGGCCTCCACCCCCTTCAGGCCGACGCGCACTCGGAGGCCCGCCGATGGCGCAGCAAGGCGGCCGCTGCCGAGGAGCAGCTGCAGACCGCGCGGGCGCAGCTGGCGTGCCTGCGTGCAGCCGCTGCCACGGATTCAGCAACGGGAACAGGAGCACCTACATCGGGCGAGCCACCGCTTGCATCGCAAGCATCTGCAAGGGAGGCCGCTACGTCACGAGCAACACCAGGGCCGGTAGCAGCAGGGGCAGCCACCGGGGCAGCGGAGGCAGCAGCGGTGCCCACCGTTCCGCCGGTACCTGGCTGGGCGGCGCACCTCACTGCACGGGTGGCGGTAGGGGCTGCCGGCAGCGGCGGGAGTAGCCCCTGGCTCGGGGGTGACGCCGGTAGCAGCGGCGTGGACAGTCCGTTGCTCGTCAGCCGTACACCGTCGTACGGCACGCCCCGCCACCCCGCGACGGTGTCAGCGGCGGGACTGGCGGCCGTTGCGAACTCACACGGCGGGCCGCAGACAGGTGCGGTGGAGGCCGCCGCGGCCACAGAGCTGGCCCCTGCGCCTGGGGCAGGCAACTGGACCTGTGCTCCAGCTTGTGGGGCGGCCGAAGCACGTGTGAGCAGCGGCGTTGAAGCGGGCCTGGCGTGGGGACGGGTGCCGCTCAGTGCCGACCGGCCCGCGCCCACCGTGATTGTAGGCCCCGGCCCCGGGGCTGCGGGCGACTTGCGGCGCAGCGCCAGCGACCTGTGTCTGCACATTGGGGAGGCCTCTCCGCACAGTATCGTGGCAGAGACTTGGGCCCAGGCCGCTACCGCGCCAACAGCTGCCTCAGGGTACCAGGGCACGGCTGCGAAGGGCAGCAGTGGTCAACCTGTACTCGCCGCTGCCTCCTCTGCACCCTGCTCCGCTGATGCAGCTGCCTCTGCGGGTCCCTGGCGCACCAGCGAGGTCAGCCCGTTCAACGCCAACGGGCCGGGTGCAGAGGCTGCTGCAGCGGGCGGGCGGCGGCTCGCGCCCGCCGCCGCCTTCAGCGGCCGGCGGCCCGGCCACGGCACCGTTCCTGATACTGACCCTGTTCTGGACAGCTCCACACACACGTCCAGCGTAGCTCACAGCAGCTGCCGTTCTCCGCTGCCATCGTCACGCAGCGTCCCCGACCCCATGCGTCCTGCCCCCGGGCCGCAGCGCCCCACCTCCCCGACGCCAGCACCTCCGCGCCCCGCCGCTGCGCGCATTTCGCTCTCCGCCGCCGTGGCGGCAGCTGTATCCACAGGCTCCCCCTCCCGGCCCGCCTCAGCGGGCGGTGGGCCACCCGGCTGTACCCCTCAGTCCTCCGGGCAAGCCTCCGCAAGCGCCTCCGCTCCAGCCTCCTCCGCACCGTTTCCCTTGCCACACTCTTGCGCATCCCACCCCGCCGCATCGCGACACCTGGGCGCCGCGCCTCCCCAACCCCTGTTGTGCGACGCCGCTGATACAAACCCCAGCGCAGCGAGGGGCACCCGCACAACACCCAGCGACGTCTGGCCCGGCCAACCGCCCTTGCACCCTGCCACCGCCCCGTCAAGTGGTGACGGTTGGCCCGACGGCTGGTCGCTTGACCTGGCGGTTGTTGCGGCGGCGGCGGCGGTGTCCAACGGCCTGCACAGCCAAAGGCGACCTCCCCTGGCTGCACCCGGCAGACCCCGCTCGCCGCCTGCGCCCACGACAGGGCCTGTGCATGCACGTGCACCTGAGTGCTTGGACCCGCGGGACGCGGAGAGGGGATGCAACGGGGGCGGCGGCAGCAGCAGCTTTGGGCCGGGTGGTAACGGATCCCCAAGGGCTGCGGCTCTGGGTATGGGTAGGGGGGCAGTGCTGGGGGTCATGCGGCGCTCGGCGCCTGGGACGGCCGCGTCGCTGAGTGACGTGGGCATGGAAAGCGCGAGCAGCGGGTTTGCGGACATGGGGTGGGGAGCAGCGCACGGCGGTGGCGGAGCTTGCGGTGGCGGCGGTGGCAGCACAGTGCAACCTGCGTCTGCTGTCCCTCCGCGGGTGTCGGCGTCCGGCCTTGTGCGTTACGACAGTGACGGTGTGGTGTTGGCATCGGCCAGCGGGTCGGCGGTCAGTGGGGATGGGCGTGCGGTGACTGGGGGAGGGGCAGTGGGTGCGGAGCAAGGGCACCAGGGGCAGGATCTGGGCAGCAGGCGACAAGGCGGCGCTGGTGCTACGCAAGGCCGCGGTGTCCCGGACTGCACTACAACACTTCACCTCAACGACAACATGGGGCATGGGCGGGGCTCGGCTGTGGGGCCCCAGGGGGCTGGTGGAGCAAGGGATGCCAAGGACGAGGTGGATCGTCTGCGGCAGGCGGGCAACAGGGCCTACTCCTGCGGCCAGCACTCCCTCGCCTGCCACTGCTACACCACAGCACTGGAGCTGCTGCTGGGCCGCACATACAGCAGCGGGGCAGCAGGAGCGGTGGCAGCAGCGGTTGCAGCATCGTGCGGGGCTGGCGGTGAGGCGGGGCAGGCAGGGGCAGGGGCGGCGGACCCGCGGGTCATTGCCGTACTGTACTGCAACCGCGCCGCTGCACTGCTGGCGGCGGGGTCGTACACCGACGCAGTAGCGGACTGCTGTGCGGCGTCGGCTTATGATGGGCAGTACGCGCGGGCATGGCAGGTGGGTTGACGCGCTGTAGGGTGAGCACAGATGGTGGTGTTACCCCGAACTGGTCGGGCCGTAGCATGACTCGCGCAAGTGCGGTAGTACTCGCCAACTCCGGCTGTTTGCCTAATGCTGCCCTGTGCCCCGCCCTCCCCCACAGCGCCGCTCTGAGGCGCTGGCAGCCCTGGGCGCCTTCGCCGCCGCCGCCGCCGCCCTCCAGCGCTGCGTGGAGCTCATTGAGGCGGCGGAGGCGGAGCCGCCGCCGCAGCCGCCCCCTAACGGCGCCGCTGCGACATGCACAGGCCCCAGCTCTGGAAGCGACACTGTTGCTGCCACTGCCGCGTCGCGGCTCAGTGCGCTACGCACCCGCCTAGCAGATCTGCGCAAGCTGTCCCATGCCTCGGGCACGGACGCGGGCGCGGGGCTCAGCGCCGCCGGGCGCTTGGCGGCGGCGCTGGCCCCGGGGAGCGCCTCCGCCGCCGCAGCGGCAGCAGCGGCCCCTGTTGTGGACTACTACGCGGTGCTGCGCCTGCCGGGGCCCGAGGCGGACGCAGCAGATGTACGGAAGGCGTACCGGCGGCTGGCCCTGCAGTACCATCCCGACAAGGCAGCGGCGGCGGCTGGAGGGGAAGCAGGGACGGCGGCGGTACCCGGGAGTGAGAATGACGCCGGCAGCGGGGGCGCGGTTGCTGCGCGGGCGGCGGCGGCCGCAGCGGCGGTGGTTTTCCCGTTGGTGGCGGAGGCGTACGGGGTGCTGTCGAATCCGTCTTCTAGGCGGCTGTACGACATACGGCGGGCGCGGGGGCTGGGGTCTCGCGGCCGGGGTGTGGCCTTAGGGTCAGGGCCGGGGCTAGGCCGGCCCCGGTGCAGCTGATGTGGTGGCGGGCTGCTGTATCGGTGCGTATCGTATACCGTACAGAGGTAATTGAGGTAATGAATGAGCTGGGGTGCCCATCTTGTGGACAGTAGGCATGGGGGCCGGAACCGAACTCCCTACCTAACACCCCCACGCCCCCTGTTGTGGAGCATACTTGCTGACGGGCGTGCGGACGGCGGATGCTGAACAGGATGAAAACGGCAATTAGGTCTGCTATTCATTGCGCGAGTTTTTCGTGAAGGCTTGTCCCTATGGTGTGTGCATGATGCAGGGATTGTTGCAGTTAGCATTTTGGGCTTCTGCATTTGGACACTGGTAAAACTCAGATTCGAGCACAACTGCACTTACGGCACGTTGTTCGTTTGTTCCTGCTCCATGGTCCTCATTTGCTCGCCGTATCAGCTCGTATGGTACTGTTATCGCCTCCCGATTTGTGTGTTTACAAGTGATCATGCCTTTGGATTCGTCACGAGGTCAGTGCCGGCATCCTAGCAGAACTCTTCACGTGACACGTGACACGTGCACGGGCATGCGTGTACCATTGCCTCCACTGGAGGACCACGCTTGCCCTGCCGCACGGATGTTGTGAATGAGGCCCAATCTGGCCCAATGGAGCCGGCCGTGTCGACTGTACGTTGTATGTGGATTACAGGGGGCAGTGGCCCGCAGGTACCGGTAACTACCACGGTGTGACGTGTAGGGTGCAGGGCTGAAGGCAGAGGCCTGGCTGGATGTCTTGCAGTCATAGCTCAACGCACACGATCTGGCACGACAGGAGGCCGCTTTTGGCGCATGCCCACAGCCCCACACCATCAATGTAAGCTTGCACAGTCGCTACAGCCCTTTCGAGGACCTGCAGCTCCCTTGTCATGCGGGACCCTCTGCACGGTCAAAACAGCCAACGACGAGATCAGGACGAGGATGTCACCCGCAGCGTTCGCAGCCCAACAGCACTGAGGGAACACATCGATGGAATGACTGGTGCAGGCGCCCGGCTCCAGGCCTCCCCCAACCGACGCAGTCCCTCATCCAACGTGCGCACACGGCAACGGGCAAGCCACGCAGCCCACAGCGGCCCTGCGCCCCACCAGCACCTCTCGCTATCGACACGCCACCACTAACCGACCTCGCGCCCCCGTTACACCGACGGCCGCACCGGGCTTCCGGGCACCTAGATCAACCTCCCACTCCTTCAATCCTTCCTCCCCGCCCAGGTGGCCCGCTTGCCCCCCAGCTCCCCATCACCGCCTCTCCGACCCCATGCCCACCTTGGTCTCCCCCACCCCTCCTACCCCACCCCCAACACCCTCCCCGCCCCCGACCTCCTCCGCAACACCCCCATCCGCCGCCAGACCCTTCGCCGCCCCCACCCCAGCGCCCGGCCCCACCGCCGCCGCCCCACTTCCCCCGCACTCCTCCAGCGCATCCGCCAGCCGCCCCAGAACCACCAGCGGCTCATTACTAATGGCGTACGACACGCCGACACGTGCCGCCCGCATGGTGGCCTCCTCCCCGTCCACCACCCAGGCCGCCAGGGGAGGCCCCACCGAGGCCAGGTGCTCCAGGAAGGGCTCCCCGTGCTTGATGCTCGGCCCGAACATGTCGTACGACGCCGAGTCGGACAGGCCAACCACGGCGGCGGCGGGCGCCGCCGTGCCGTTGGGCAGGCGACTGCGAAGGCAGGAAGGGGCCAGGGCACGGTGTGAGGTGCTGCGGGCCCATTCGCACAGCTGGACGGGCGCACGGGGTTTACGGCCGTGGGGCTCCTCCGCGACCGGGCACCACCCTCACTTGCCTGAGGGCCAGCCCAGCCAAAGGCTAGGAATATCGTCGCAAGTCAGCTGACAAGACGAGCTTCACGCGTCCAGTGCCCCGTACAACTGTCCTCCAGCCCCAACCTTGATTCTCAGTAAGGCCCCCCAGGGGCCCCACAGCCCAGTCCCAGGCGTGGCCCCTACCATGCACCTCTCCCCAGCCCAGCCCCAGCCCGCACGCCCAGCCTCTCCACCCGCGCCCGAAGACCCCTCGGCTCCCCAACCCATCACCCATACATCGTCTAGGCTGCCAGGACTTGCTGAACGCAATCCGCTCAGGCCCCCCACCCCCCGCCCCACTCACTCCTGGTCCGGGAAGCTGAGCACGCGCTGCAGCCCCGCTCCCGCCGTGGTGAGCCACGCGTACACGTCCGCCGTGTCGGGCGGCGCGGCGGCGGACCGGGCGAACCACAGCCCCACGCGCTGCTCGATGCCCAGCTGCCGGGCAGCTTCCGCCAGCTGCTGCGCAGCCTGCACCCCCATGGCCTTCCCCTTCAGCTCCACGAACAGCATCGGCCCGCCACGCGGAGCCCCCTCCTCCCCCTCCCCCTCCTCTTCCTGTGCTCCCCCACCGTCCTGCTGCACTACCACCTGCTGCTGCTGCTGCTGCTGCCGCAGCGCCCGCCTCCCGGCGGGCGCTGCTCCCTGCCCACCCGCCTGCTTCCCGCCCTGAGCCTCCGCCTGCTGCTCCTGCTGCTCCTCCCGTTCCTGCTGCCTCCCGGCGTGCTCCTGGACCACCCCTGCGAAGGCCCTCAGTGCGTCCGCCAGCAGCGGGTGCTGCTTCTCCAGCCCCGCAGCCTGGTACTCGGCCCACGGCACGGACTCAGGCTGCGCGGGGCGGCCAGCTGCCTGCAGCTCCTCCGCCACATGCGGGGGGTAGCCCACCAGCAGCTTGCCGTCGGAGGACGTGACCACGTCGATGTCGTAGCACGTGACTGGCGGGGTGTTGGGTGTGGGTTAGCCGCAGGTGTCGGCAAGGTGAAAGGGCTGGGAGCGGGGTGTGGGGGTGGTGTACCGCGTGGAGCGTGAGGAAGCAGCGTGGGTGTTGTGTGGTGGGGGCAGAGTGGAGAGCGAGCAGGGAGTGGGGATGGCGGCGCGCGAAGGGACTTTGGGCTGAGGTGCCTATTTGTGGCTTCAGAGAAGGTGGGTAAGGAGGTGCTGACTGGATGCATGTTGCAGTTGCCAGCCCGGCGTGGGAAAACGGGGCATTCAGGGCGCAGTATATAGCCAGCTGAGCTTGGCTTGTGGGAGAGCCCATGTGCTTCACACCTCAACCTGACCGGGCTACCCTGCAGCATACTTTACTAGGGCGCTGCCACCACGGCGTCTCGGCACCCAGCGGGAAGGTGCAACGAGTGGCCCTTGCCATTCGGTCGGTGCTGCGGTGGCAGGCCCATACAGCAACCCTCACCTCCTTTCAACGCCAGTAGCCGGAAGTGTTCCACCAGGGGCCTGTCCTCCCCCGGAACAGTGGGTCCAAGAGAAGCGCGGTGGCTGCACACCTGTGTCGTGGGCGGACAGGGGTAGGTCGTTGGGTGCAAGGTTGGCTGGCCAGCTAACAGTGCCCGCTCGCGGCAGCTGCGCTGGATTGACTGGCAGAGTCCCCGCACTTGGCCCTTACCTGTAGCTTTCTTAAGTTTTCGCATAGCCTGGGTGATTGCCCACTTTCGCTAGCTTCTGAGTTCGCGTCCCGTTGTGCTTGAACTTGGTGCAGCGCGGCTCGCTGGGGATCGCTTCTCGGGGAGCCGCTATTGTAGTAAAGAAGCATCACTAAGCAGAAGACTAGTACGCATGTGACAGCAACCTGCTGTACTCGTTGAACCCGATGTCCGGTGTCCCTGTGTCGGTGCCCCACGAAGGCCTGCTGCCATTTTGTCACCTGGCGGACTATGCTTGAGAACTGGTTGGCTATGCTGTTGGAACCTGTCATGTCCCCTGAAGTCAGCAGCAAACCTGGCCTACTGCCCGGCTCTTCGGCTTCGCCAGGCTTTTCTAGACAACCATAGCCAGTGACGATTGCACCGCCCGTTCTCAAGCACTTAGCTGTTGTGCTACACGCTCTCGTTGTGGTGTGGCGTGGCCTGGGCTGCAAGGAGAAAGAAGCGCAAGACCATGCGACCCTTGGTCGCCGGTCCCGTGGCCAACCGTACTGTCCGACAGTCCACTGCATGTCACCCCATGTGATTGGCGTGGAGATACGGCCATTAGCATTGTCTTACGCATCAAACGCGAAATAATTACACAGGTATGTCTAGAGCGTGTCGATGCTGCCTAGCAATAACGCCTCGCGTCAATTGGCAGCACGTGGCGACCAAACCCGACCGCGGCAGGTGTTTCCTTTGCTCGCGCTAGTCACGCACGGGGACCCTGGGCATCTCTAACAAACAATAAGGGCGTGCACACAAGCTCCCCTGCCATTGCAACGGCGAGGCGCGAGGCACAACCGGCACACACTACGGTAGTCCTGCGTCGTGGCACCTAAGCACTTCGGCTCCATTCTGAGCACAGACGAATGCACCGCTGCAATCGTACACCGACGGCGCGAATCTGCAGCGACCCCACACGACTCAAATCAAATGAACTCCTGCCACACCTTTTCAATCCACTTACCCCAAGTACGTTAAGAGTACTTCCCACCACGCCCGTCTGCCAAACAAAGCCGTAGGGTCCTGGAGGAGCACGGGGACAGCCTGCCTGTCACTACAACGGATTAACCACGTCACAACTGCCGCCTTGTGCGCCTGCCGGCGCTTCAGCAGCACACGTGACGGTAAGGCACGCGGCCTCAAGCCCACACGCCGCCTATGGGCTTCGCCGAGCGGCCGTTGGCCCTCACCTCCTGCGCCCGTTGCCGGTTGCCGAAACCCGTCCGGTAAGGCTCCTGCCGCATCAGTAGCGCCGCCGGTCCTGCACGCAGCAAAACCAATGGGCAACGCCCCGAGTCCAGGCATCATAAGGCTGCATCAAAATGAGTGGAGCAGAAACAACTGCAAGTACGCTTGAGATACGTGCAAGTCTGCATGGCACCAGCATGCCACCTCTAATCGCGTGCCGATGGGAGTCCTCACACCTGGGCGTCTTCGCCTTACCGCTATGGGAGATGCTTCTACACCAGCAAGCCTGCGAGCCATTCGCCGAATCGCTGCAAGCGCCCTGTTACACGGACGCTGTGGCACCCCGACCCCGCCCACTCACTCGCATGCTCCTCCAGAGGCCACCTCGCAATCGCTGCCTGCCGCAACAACACTCACCTCGTATCCGCCGTAGCCGTCGCGAGATCGTCCGTAATTGTCGTAACCCCTGCTGTCGTAACCCCGGTCGTACCCGCGGTCGTACCCTCGCTCGTACCCCCGCTCGTCATATCCGCGGCTCCGGTCGTACTCCCTCCCGCGGTCGTAGTCGCGCCCCCGGTCGTACCCGCGGTCGTACTCCCTCCCACGGTCGTACTCCCGGCTCCTGTCGTACCCCCGCTCCTGCTCGTAACCCCGCCCCCTGTCGTACTCGCGGCGCGGCGAGCGCTCCCGTTCACGGTCCCGCTCGCCATAGCCCCCGGAGGACGGCCCGGCGCTGCGTTCCCGCGAATGGTGCACGGGGGGTGCCGCCGGATAGGCCTCCGGGTCCACGGACCGCGAGCGGCCGCGCCCGCCGCCCTCCCATTTGGCCACCAGCTCCGCGTGCTTCTCGCGGATGGCCTTCCAACCCAGGTACTGCTTGCCCGTCAAGTGCTCCTGAGCAGCAAGAGATGGCACAGGGTTGTGGGTGTAACAGTGGTGGGACTTCGTGAGACGGAAAGAGGGTAGTTGTCTTGGCAGAGGGCGTACGGGCGCGCGACAGGGATGGGCTTTGACAAAAAGCTCAAGACGTAGCACGTTGTGTCGTGGTGCCGGGGATGGCACAGCGAAAGCACGGCGCGCAGCCTGCCCCACGCTGCCGCCACTCGGCCCTTTCCCGGACCTCCGACCCCATTCCACCACACTCCGCCAACCACACCGTCCACCCGCGCGCCCGAACCCACGCCCGAGCTAGCCCCACGCCCCGCTCCCACCTGTCTCCTGGCCTCGTTGTCGGTGCTGTTCATGAAGATGCCGCAGATCTCGCACACCTCCATGGTGCGCTCGGGCGCCGTGAGCGCCTTGTGCAGGCGGTCGTGCTGCAGCTGCACCTCCTGCGCCTGCGCCGCCAGCGCCATGGACACGTCCACGTCACCCGCCTCGCCAGCCTCCTGGCTCTGGCGGAGCAGGTCTGGGGGAGTACGGGAAAAGGCGGGAAAGCATACGGTACTGTCAGTGCGCACTCGACATGGGCGTGGTGTCAGACGCTCAGAATCGAAGGGCGTTAGTACAACTGATGGGATGACCGACATGCCTGCACAAGTGTGGCTGGCGCTGTTGTGCAGACCTGCTTAGATCGAAGGCGGGTAACGAGGCACATGCATGAGGACAGCGGCAGCCAAACACCTGTACTGTGGACCTCGGTGGCCCCTGCAGCAGCACATACGGCAGGCACGCACGCACGTGGGACGTACCTTTGGCCTTGGCCTGCATGTCCGCCAGGCGCGCTGCATCGTCCGGTTTGAGCGGCCGGGCACTGCTCTCTGCGGCTGCGCGGTCCTTGGCTTTCGTAATTTTGCGGTCCATCTCCCGGATGAGTTCGTCCAGGACCTTTATCAACTTGCGCTCGTACCTACAAGGGAGCGGGTTGCTGTGTGAGGTGGGTTGGTAGCAAGGACGCGCGGTGTGCAGCAAAGGCCGCAGCTAAACGGGTCATATGTGTGCACACGGCCAGGGTGGCGGGAGGCGGGGTGCGGCGAGGGCGGGCAAGCGCACGACTGGACACGAGGATACCGGACGGTGATGCTGCCTCGCCAGCATGCCCCACCTTTCATGGTCTCTTGGATCCTGCTTGTCATACTCCGCTTTGATGTTCGGCCACTCTATATGGTCTTCATGGAGCTCGTATTGACATGCGCCTGCACAACAGCAAACACACCGCCATGGATCGTGAGTTTCACATGGAACGTGAGGAGTTCTGCCCACTCAGCAGTTGCTCCACTTGTTTACGGCGAGGAGAGGCAAAACAGGAGATGAAGTTTGATGCGCGCGCTGTGGCCGTCGACCATTGACCCACCAAGATCGCTTCTTGTGTTACGGAATAGTCCATTCGGACATAATCCAGCTAGCGCGTACTTGCACACGGAAGGGTCGTCCCAGTAAATCCTCCTGTTACTGCGCTGGCCCAGCGGCACGTTGCGCTCCTTGCCCATAAGCTCATCGAGCATTGCTCGCATGGCGTCTACCATGGTGACCGCTTTGTGCAGCCCACAGGCTGCTGTAGAAGGGGGCGGGTGTGCAACGAGCGGATGAGAGCGGATTGTTTCTTGGTTTGTCTACAAGGTACCACAAGTACTCTTAACTACAAAGATTGCATTGCTTTAATGCTAAAGATGTACCGCAGGGCTGAGAGAGTTGGCAATGGAAGCTTCGGCACCCACCGGCAGCATGGACCGGCCTGGACCGGCAGCATGGGGGCGCAGGAGGGGGCACGGGTCCTTGTCACTTTCCCCGTGGGTGAGCTGTTGGGGCAGGAACCAAGTGAAGGGCAGAGTATGACGTGGTGCGGCGTAACACTACGCCAAGCCGCACACCAGGGCCCCTTGTTCATCCGGGGTCCCCACGAGCTGGAGATGCAGGTTTCCAGGTGCGTGTCCCCTGCTCCCCTCGTACCCAGGTCAGCCGATAGACGCTGGGAATATGCCCGAGCATCGCCTGCGCTGCTTACAAGCCGGTCAGCTGGCAGCTGGACGACCAGGCTGGAAGGCCTTCCCCTGGGACGGCCACTTGCACAGTGCCAGCAGGCAGGCGCAGGTGGTGGGTCCATCCGCGCCACGCGTGTGCAGCAGCACCCGGTACCACACGGTACATTATACCGTACGGCAGCTGCTGCCCTACCGTGTAACGTGATGGCCTTTGGCCGACATGCACTACTGCCGTACTGCGGGCACCGTACCGGCACCGGCAGGCGTGCTGGGTGTGGGCTCAGGGCCGTTGGCCGCGGTCTCCAGCAGCAGGCTGCGGCAGAGCTGCCCACATGAGCTCTTGACCAGGGACTCTTCTGCTCATGACGGCGCTACGGCTGTTGGCACTAGCTGCGGGGCCGGTGCCACTGTGCTGTCAAAAGGAGGGCGCACTTTCCTTGTGGAACTGTGCATTAGCACACTGCAGCCTCATGGGTGTTCATTCACAGCGCGCCCATTGTGGAAAAGCGTGGGAGAGTGGATCAGATTGAACTTACAAGGGTTACAACGCAAAGCGGTTGGCATGAAGGAGCATAAAGCACAAAACGCAGCTACCAGGGTCGAAGCACATGAAATGGGCGTGGTAGCCTTCGGCAAGGGCGCCGTGACCTTGGCATACGCCGCTGGAAGGACCAATCCATCCCCCCTAATGTCTGAGTGTTCATCCAGCTATTCTTTTCCGTCACGTCAGCGCCATGGCGCGCGGCTGCAAAGTGCGGCCGCCACAAAGAAAAGGGGCGCACAATACCGTGCAAGCCCCATACGCCATAGCCTCGCCATGCATCATGCACTCAGATGTCACTCACGCTCACTAGCACATGTTGCGTATGTACCCTGTCGCAAGCATGTGCGCAATACACAGATGACCCTGGAATGACATTTCGAGCAGCCAAGCAATAAAGTGACATTATGCAGTGCAGCAAGGCAAGATCGCGCATGCGCCAGAGCTGCAGCGTAGCAGCAAGCGCACAAGGACATACGGGGGTCGCTAAGCCCAGGTGGTAGGTGCAGCGACAGAGGCGGGCTACCAGGGAAACGATACTTGAGCACGGCGTGTGCCCAGGGTGAACAGCTCAACGGGGTGGACGGCACCGGACGAGCACGGCAAGGAAAGTCATACCACCCCTGGTGCCAAAGAGCGTAAGACGCCGCCGAGTCCAAAGCGGCGGGGCAAGATGCAGCCCAATGCAGCCCAGTGTGAGGTCAACACCCACCAGCAACTATCATGCATATTCCAGAGCATCCTGCCCCAACCAGTGCTATTAAATGACAGAAGCTAGCGCAGGGCCCCTCGCCACATCAGGAGCTCGTTTGCCACAGGGACACTCACCAGTCCGTGCAACAGAAGCACCCTTTGCCCAAACTCATGTTGGTCAGTCATTGCCGCCCGCAAATGCCAATACTCGCAGCGCGCGGTAAGGCCGCTGCCTCATGATGCATGTCCAAGAACAAGTTGGTCGCGCTTGATTGGTGTAGTCAGCGCAACCATGCCAAGACAACGACAGTGTTGTATCCATCTACGCAGCCACTTGGTGTACCGTAGGCCCCATCTACGGCCCAAAGCCAATGCCGCCAACGCGCCAATGAGAGCCAGCAGGCCGCCGCTTCGTCATGATGCCATATACTCAGCTCACCGATCCCACTTGTCATGGATATCATTACTGCAGCAATACATCCTAACACTATCCATTCGTGGCTACAGCCCGCACGTGCGGACCTCTCCACCAGTCCGGCAGAAGTACGTGCACCAATTCTTTCCTGAGAGGAGGTGCAGCGCTCAAGGGCTGCCTGTGCCACCTCTTCACGAGACCCCTGCGTCGCCTCCGCACTGGCGCACCAGGCCCCGGCGCCAGCCCCCACCCCCGTTGCCTCACCGTGCGCCCCACAGGGCCCACCACTCCTCCCGCTGACTGTACATGTGCGACAGGTAGGGGTAGGCGCAGTTGTAGGCCGTGAACACGAAGATGTGCATCAGGTTGTGCGAGAAGCCCTGCACACGGAGAGGCCAGCGGCAGGGGCACAAGGCGGTTAGTCAACCACCAAAGGTACAGCGCAGAGCATGCATTTCAAGTGCCATCCTTGCTACGCCAAGCTGCATGCAAGCTGACGCACCCTCCTAGGCTGCACCTTCTCCCCTCCCCTCGGTACCGCCCTCTCCCCAGTCCCCACTTACCCCCAGGTCGAACATGCCGGGGAAGTGGCGCTGCGGCCAGTGCGTGGCGTACACCAGCGCCCCCAGCAGGTGGCAGCCCAGCACCACCAGCGCGATGCCCAGCTCGGGCCACACAGTGCCCTGCGACACCAGCGGACCAACGGACAGGGAGCAGGCAGGGTCAGGTACAGCAGGCGGCTTAGGCGCAACACGGCGGACCACCGGTATGTGACAGGACGCCACGGCCAGGGGGAATGCCGCTTTGCGTGCGACGTGCCAAATAGAGCGCTGCTACACCCGCCAGCAGCCCGGATGGGAGCTCGCTCACCGTCATGGCAAAGGACGCCAGGCCACGGAACGTGACGGGGATGTAGTAGCCCATGCAGGTGAGCCCGATCATGCCCACGATCTTCTTGCGGTCCAGCGGCTGCTTGGGCTGCAGCCGCAGCACGTTGCGGATGCCCTGCGCCGCCGCCAGGGACACCAGCGCCGTCCAGGCCAGCGAGGCCCAGAAGCCGAATGTGAAGTACGACAGGGCGTACGTGGCGCAGGTGTTGAGGACGAGGATGAAGGACAGGTCCAGCTTGCGCCAGGTGTTGGCGACGCGGGGGGAGATGCACATGAAGGTGTGGTAGGCGGCGGAGAGGGGGCCGTGCAGGGCCTGGCCCAGGTAGGCGATGAGGAAGGGGGAGAAGTCCAGCCAGGAGCAGCGCAGGCGGGAGACGGTGTCCAGAAAGAGCACGTTGCCGGCGATGACGGATAGAATGACGGTCCGGGGGGGGGGGGGAAGGGGGGGGGGTTGGGGGCGGGGGGGGTTGGGGGGGGAGGAGGTGAGGTTTTGGGGTGCGAGGGGTGCGAGGCTGGCTTGGCAGGGCGGAGGTAGAACAGGGACCGCTGGGTGGCAGGCGCTTTGCTTACCAGGCGTTGAAGGTTTCATTGTGGAGCGCAAAGAGGCTGCCCAGGCACGAGAGGTAGTTGCCGCCTTTACGGTAGCCGTAGTTCAGGTGCCTGCGGGGGCGGCGCGGAGGTACAGTTCGCTTCACTGACCTGTTGGAGTCAAAGGCAATGTGGTATGCTGCACCCCCCTGGGAAACGGTTGACCTGGGTTCGGCCTAAAGCTGCTCGAGTTGGCCTGTCTTCTGTACTTTGTACACGAAGAGTGTTAATGCACAATTGTGCTAGCGGAAACGCTTTGGCGCAAGGGCCTTCGCCCGCCAAATAGTAACATCCCTGGCCCATACTTGTGGCTACGACAACCGGGTTCCACCAAGCTGCACGATAAATACCCCGCGAATCAGCGAGGGTGCTTTACTCTTAGCAATACGCCAGGACTGGGCACCCGCCTGAGCACCGCCGCGAGCGAAAGTCACCATTAGCGCAGTGCAACCGGGCGCTAGCATAGAATTAATATGTAAAGCAGATATGCGTAGGAGGCAGACCCTGCCATACCACCGGCCCCTTCGCTCGCCCCATTCCGCTTCAGTCGCCCACGACTCACGGGAAGCGCTGCCATGGCTCCACTTGGTCCGCTGTAAGTCCAATTTGCAGCTCTTGTTCTGCCTTCAAGGCGCTGCTGGCAGCTTTTTCATCATCTGGCCTCCGTTGTTTGCGCCCATGGTTGCGGGCAAGTTCTTTTGGGCTGCTGTGATAGCTTGACCCTGTTGCTGTGCATTCCGCAATGATAGCCAGGCCAGGCTGCGGCAGGCTGGCCCCCGTCATATTAGGTTTGGAAGGTAGAGCGCGCGGAAGTCAGCTGAAGGAAAGACGGTATGAAGCAACAAGAATGAAAACCAAGGTTACAACTATCATATGAAGCTCACTGTGTAGTGTTCTATCATGGCAAGTGTTATACACTCGAGGTAGTCGCACACCCGAAGTCGAAGGTCCGCATGGGGCATGGGATCGACCTTCCATACGACGAGGCCCAGGTTAACGAGGCCCAGGCCCCAACAAGGTCCCTATCGCCAAACGAAGTGCTCTGCTCCAACAACCGACGCGCCTAAACCCCCTGTGCCGCAGTTTGCCCGTTGTTGAGTTGCTTGCGCGGCCTGCCCTGTGAATGGCCGGGCTTGCGGACAGTTCGTGCAATGACTCAGGATCGATTCCCACATAGCCAAACTTGCGCTACTGCATGTTATTGGCTTAGGCAGCAGTGCCTTATTGTGGATGGATGGGTTTCGCACTTGCGCATCACTCTTGCGCACCGGACCAGCGCAGCCTCTAGCGCAGGTTGTTGTACGCGTTGCTCATATGTCGTATATGGCACAGAAGTCCTGTGATACAGAGACGAAACCCTCAACAAGTGCGGGTCGGCCACGTGTCGGACCGACTTCATGGGGGGGCCAACCAGGGGTCAACACGCTTGTAGCTTGCACGTGCTGGCCCGCCATGACCGCATTCTCCTGGAGGCATTTGCTTGCGACTGTGGGCACAAATGGCCGATACCACGGGGATCCGGACTCCTATTTCCTGCCTCGTCCTGCTCATAACAGCCCGGCCATCTGTAGGCCCATCACCAAAGCCCTTCCAGGAGACCGCCCTCTCCTTGCGTATATCTACGTAAAGCCATTATTCCTGTGCGCAACAGGCGTGTTAAGTATGCACAGTCCACTAGAGGCCTCGGTCCATCAATGCTCTGCGCCATGGCCCTTCGGCCAATGACTACAAGCATTCAGCTTTCACAGAGCGCACACGCAGACGCGCTCCCACGCCACCTGCACAGCTTCATTGCCACCATTCATTGCCACAACCGGATAGGGCTACATGCTCTTGTCCAGCCGCCTTTCGCTGCTGCCATTCGTTCTGCCCCCGCCGCCGTGGCGTTGCCGCTGCACGCGCTGCCTTGGTCGGCCCCTGCACGCCAGGGACGCCCACGTGAGGACCAGCGCCAGCAGTACGAACCAGCCGTAGAACCCGCACAGTACGGCAACGTCCAGTACGGCACGCCCGGGCGTGAGGCCCAGTGCTGACATGTAGGTCTCCCCTGCCACGTCCTCGATGGCAGCGTACCCCGCAACCTGAAGGGCCGGCAGGGAACACAATGCATCCACCATTCGGCGGCAGTGCTGCTTTGCAGGTTATGCACTTGCAGCCTGAGGCCGAACCTGCCGCCAGGGTCATAAGCACACCTCCCACACGCGTCAGCGTGCACGCAGGGCAGCTCGTGTGCGTGTAGGTACAGTAGATACAGTAGGTACGGTTCCAGTTGAGCCCTTCACCCGTGCCCCTCACACCCCTCCCCGCCGTCCCTGCCGTCCCTCGCCTGCAGTCCCTGCTGCAGCACACCCTGGCAAAATCGCGCACAGCTCTACACTCCGCATCCTGCCCCCCGGTCCCCGACCCAACGATCGGCCCCCGTGCCCAATAACCCACATTGAACAGGAAGTGCGTTCCCTTGACCTGGTTGGCGAACAGCCCCTCGAACGCGAACGACAGCGGGCTGGTGTACCGCAGCCACGCCAGCGCGCGCGGCATGGAGCTGGGGTTGACCAGGTAGCCGCCCACCAGCACCCACAGCAGCAGCACCAGGTTCATCAGCAGCGTCACCTGGCCTGCAGGAGCACAAAGGAGAGCGCACAAGGGGGGTTCATACGAGGGTCCATGTACGTTCCACAAGCAAGCCGATGACTGCTCTGTCCGATGGCACCCTGCAAATTTGTGGTCCGCCCTCACGCCCTTGGGAAGCACATGGGACATGGCCCCTTTCCCGCATCCCAAGACAACCCAGCCCACAGCACAGCCCACGCGCCCAAGCAACCCAGCCACACCCAAGCACGCATTGCGTGTCCCACTACATCCATACCAGCCTGCCCCTGGCCCCAGGCCCCAGCCACCCACCCTGCGTGGGCGCCACGGCCGCCATGCAGCTGGTCAGCGCGCCCGTGGCCGCGGCGAAGGTGGCCAGCACCAGCAGGAAGGAGGCCACGCGGCCCGACCCGTGGGTCAGACCCACTAGCGGGTACAGCGCAGCAGTGTACAGCGCGGCGGGCAGCAGGCGCAGCAGCAGCGCGTCAAGCACCTGCGGGGTGGGGTCGGGACGGGAGGTGGCGGGAGGGGCGCTGGGTAGTGACAGAGGCCTAGGGTCACCACTTGAGTGCCAGGCCGCAAGGCAGCACCAGATGCACGTGCAGGCAGGGCTGGCATCTTCCGCCAAGCCGGTAGAACGGTTCTAATTAAATGCCAGGCCCGTTGGGTCGTGCATTTAGTGAACCCGAAATTAATTGCACCCGGATGCACCTGCAAGAAATAATTTCCTGCCAGCGCCGCC
>VFQN01000343.1_pt1 | contig 92198 bp, 78 predicted proteins | sample 3512371 | NCBI WGS metagenome assembly VFQN01 (sample SAMN10412370, study PRJNA504923) | tailings metagenome | isolation source: Replicate 2 from Balatoc abandoned mine | place: Philippines: Itogon, Benguet | collected 2017-08-28
AGAATTTTGTTCCATATCTCCATTAACAAATTTAAAAATATCCTGCAATGGAACAAATTGATTTTTTTTATTGCTGGTTTCGGCTCTGCTACCTTCTGCTAAATTTTTTAAGCATGAAAAGACTTAACTCCATAAGCATGTCAAGCGCAAATAAACATGATTTAATAAGTGCAATTTGTTTTAATAACAAAAAACTAATGAAATTTTATCGACCCAAAATCAATTCTTTAGCAAATACCTTGAAGTATTTATACTTAAAAGATAGAATCTCCATGCTATTTTTAACAGCATTCCCAAGTTAAATTAATTTGATTTTAAGACCCCCAATTTTTTAATCCTATTTTACTGAATCATTATTTAGCATTGCATAAATCACCCCTAATTAAGCCAATTTTTAATTTAATTCTTAAAGATTTAATTTAAAAATATTTGTGCAACGGTTACGCCTGTTGAGGGCTAGGCTTCTTGTTATTGTCGTTTCAGTTCGTCTATCAGCCATATGAGTTTTTGTCTCGCTACTCCAATAATGTCAATATAAGTTCTAAATTGAACATCTTCTCTTTCATTATGAGAACTAATATTCTCTTTTACTCGTCCACCTAATAAAATAATTTCTATCTTTTGATTGTGGTAGTAAGTATTTAAGTCGTCTCGATATTCAATTGCTTGTCTTTCTGTGTCCCTTGTTAGTGTGAAACTAGGTCTTTTAAATTCAATTAAGCATAGTTGTCGGCTTAGAATACGACCGAATAATAAATCTGGTCTTTTATCTGGATTGTCGCCTTTGTATTTTTTGTTCAATACTTTTTCAATAGCTTGTTTCATTCCTGTATCTGAAAAAATCACAGAATAGTCGTCACCAAGCAACCAAGTATTGTTTTCAAATGCTTTGTGAATTGTCTTTTCGAGTGTCTTTGGATTATCAACTAAAATATTCAATTCATCTAAAAACCTGAGTCGGTTTAATGCCTGACTTGTAACAATGCTCATTTCTAAAAGTCCAAATTCGGAAAGGGCATCAGCAAATTTCTCAATGTCGCCGTCTCTTGTGTCTTGTATATTTTGAATTATGTCCCAATAGTGGTCCTTTTCCATTGCAGAAACGGTTACAGAAATAACCGTGTTTATTCTGTCTTCTGTTTCACCATAAAATTTTTCAAGAACTTTGTATAAAGCCTTTTTAGCAAACGGTTGTTTGTAATCGGGTAGTTTTTCAAGTTCTTTATTTATTTTACGCTGATACCTAGCTCTCGCCATTTTCATATCGGTAACAAAGACTTCATCAACTGAACTTTTCAATTTTTCTGTGGTCTCGGCTGTAACACTCTGATATAATTTGCTATTGTCTATTACAGCTCCAAAGTCGGCTGTCAAGTCTTCTTCTAAGTCATCACAAATCAATTCACCGTAAACTCTGTTTTGTAATTTTTTCGGAATGATTTCATCTTCTACCAAGAAATTTTGCGGTCTTCCAATGATTTTATTGTTTACTCTTATTACAATACCTGCTTGTTTTACAGGTTTTTCAGTAATTGTATAATTTAAAGTAGCCATCTTTCCATCTGGCAACTCTATTCTTTCAGAGTATGATTTTCCTTGCAAGTCAAGAACTCCAATGTTATCGCCATTAATTGTTATGCTAAAATCGGTCTCACGACCGTAATCTCTGATTAATAATTCTTTTAATCTGTCGGGGTTGGGATAGTTTAGATTTTGATTAAGCCCTTCAAGTGTGATTGTTGTTCCGTGCAAGTATTCGTCACAGTCTTCAACTGAAATTGGTAGTGGAACTTTTTCTAAGTCGTAGCCTGCTTTAGCTAATTCGTCTTTGTTGATTATGATAATTGTCTTTTTTCCCGCGGCAAATGTTTCAACCTTCATTTGAGTGGCAACCATTAGTCCTGCAAACTTTCCAATTCCTTTGCGTCCTTTAACTTTTCGTTTTTTAAGGTAGGAAATACTTCCCTTTCTTGAAGTCCGACTATTTGCAATGTTCAGATACTCATTCCTAACTTCTTTTTCTTTCATTCCTGAACCATTGTCTTTGATAGTTATTGTCGGATTGACTATTAGGTCGTCAGGTAAAATAATATCTACATTTTCAGAATCAGCATCATAAGAGTTGTCAATAAGTTCCTTAGTCGCTTCTTCTATAGAGCGATATGTCTCACCGAGCAGTTCGGCTAGTTTCGGGTCAACTTTAAAATGTGCTGATTTACTCATATTTTTCTATTTCGGTGTCGTCTGTTAGCCTTGCCCACAACGCGTTATACGAGAAACAATCTCAACCCTATCTCCCTTATTCCAAAAACTATGAGAATTTTGTTTCATATCTCCATTAACAAATTTAAAAATATCCTGCAAAAGAACAAATTGATTTTTCTATTGCTGGTTTTAGCTCTACTGCATTCTTCTAACCTTTTTAAACATGAAAAGACTTAACTCCAACGGCATGTCAAGCGCAAATAAACATGATTTAATAAGTGCCATTTGTTATAATCTCAAAAAAACAATGAAATTTTATCAAACCAAGATCAATTCTTCAGCAAATACCTTGCGGGAATTAAACTTAAAAGATAGAATCACTATGCTTATTTTTAACAGCGTTCCCAAATTAAATTAAGTAGATTTTAAGACCCCCAATTTTTTAATCCTATTTAAATAATTAAATATTTAGCTTCGCTTAAATCATTTCTAATTAAGCCAATTTTTTCTTTTAATCCTAAAAAATTAAATTTAAAAATGTTTGTGCAACGGTTGCCAATGTTATGTGCTGTTTTTCTTGTCATTTCAATAGTTCTGCAATTTCAAATTCTAATTCGGTCGGCTTGCCTTTTAGCCAAACTTGTCCACGAATAGAGTCGCTGGATTTTATTTTAATTTTTTTATTGTTCAATGTTATTTTCTGTAACCATAAAAAAAGTTGTGAGTTGTCAGCTTTACCTATTTGGTGTCTTTTTGTAATATTTTTTGCCTTGTCAGTTATGTTGAAAAATACTGGACATTCGTCTTCCATACTTCTTGAAAAATAGGTTATCATCAACTTGTAATTATCATTTTCAATTGTCTTGAAATGTAATTCTGTGTCTTTACCTTTTTCTTTGATTAGGTTAGCTACTTTGTCAATAATATTTGTGTCAAGTTTGTCAATTATGGCGATGTCCTTTAAACCTTTAAGTAAAGTTTGAAAGACTTCGTTTTCTTTTTCATTGTCTGATAAAGTTTGAAATTTCTCGTAGTCGATAACTGCAATACCATTAACATACCAATCTTCAATTGAAAATGAATTTTTGAGAGCCTCCTCTGTTGTCTTTGCAACCTGAATATATAAATGATGATAGGTCGGACACATTAGTCCTTCTCTTGCCAATAGATTTAAAAATATTTCAGTGTATATATAGTCATATGGATAAAGTGCTTTGTTGGGTAATCCATTGTAATAAACTCTCAAATCCCTTATTAGTTTATTTTTCGGCTTGTCCAATTTTTGTCTTTCACTTCTTAACTTATTTGCTCGATTTAGGGTATCATCTTTTACTTCTGCTTTTTGAAATGTGTTCAGCTCTTGTAAAAAAATAGGATTAATTTTCTGTTTTATCGCTAATAAAACTCTTTTGTAATTTTCAAAATCAAAGACGTCTTCTTTTTTCAGTTTTAAAGTTATGATTTCTCCTGCTTCTAAGTATTTGTCTATTAGAATTTGACCAAGTTCTACCTCTGAAATGTTTTTGAATTGTGGTTCAATCTCAAATTTGTGTTGATACTTTTTTTGTTCCTCTTTGTCAAAGTGTTCTGAAAACTCTGGTGCTTTTAACGTAATGTCAATTTTTTTGTAACGCCTGTTCAATCTTGAATACGGAAAATTGTTGTAATATTCTTTAAAAGTAACTTCCATACCTACTACTCCAGCCAGAACGTACATTGGTGGATATGAAAGTGTAAGCCAAAGTTCTTCAAATGATGACGTGAAAGCTGAATTAGTTAGCTCATTCTGTATAAACTTGTCCAAGTGTCGTAGGTTACCATTTAAAGCTCCTCCGTATCGTCCTGCTGTATTTGGTGATAAATATATTTTCATTTCTGTGGATGTAATGTCAGTTCGGGGTCGCTCTAAAATAGCACATAACGTTTTGGCGCTTGGCGAAGAAGCGGATTTCGAAGCAATAAACTTTCTGCCAGTACAGAACTTGATACGAAGCACAATCCCGATAGCTATCGGGATGATTTAAGCACTGAAACCGCTTTTTTGCCAAACGCCTGTTAGCGGGTCGTTGTTCTTGTTTATTTGTTTTTCGCAATTCTAAATCCAAGGTCCTCAATTTTAAATTTTAATGGGTGACTTCTTCTGCGTGTCGTTGCCATTACGCTTCTTTCTACGTCACAAAATCCGCCACCACGAAAAATACGGTAAGAACCATAAACTTCTGTGTCGTATAGGTCTGAGCACCATTCCCAAACATTACCCAACATATCATAAAGTCCCCAAGCGTTTGGTGCCTTTTGTCCAACATTATGAGTTTTATTATCCGAGTTGTCCTTATACCAAGCTATATCACTTAGTTGTCCATATCTTATGTCTGTCGAGCCTGCTTTACAAGCATATTCCCACTCTGCTTCTGTGGGCAAGCGATAACCGTTCGCTGATTTTTCAAAGAAAATCTCTTCGCTTTCATCTTGAATTAGATAGCAGGGTGTCAAGCCGTTTTGAACCGAAATTTTATTACAAAAAATCACTGCGTCTTTAAAAGTAACAGTTTCGACAGGACGTAAATCACCTTTGAAAGTACTTGGATTTTCATCTGTTATTTCAAAATAAAAGTCTTGTGTCACAGGGAACTTGAAAAGCAAAAAGGATTCAATTTCTACAGTCCATTTTTCTTTTGTTCTGTCATCACGTAATTCAATTGTTCCTTTTGGTATTTCAACCATTTTGTCTTTAATCATTAGAGTCATTTTAATTCTGGTTGAATTCATTTGGAAGAAAGAATTTTCAATGCTTCTGTCGTTGTGTTAACAAAGTTGATATGTCTACTTTTGTTACTTTCATAAATGAAGTCAGTTAAACTTTTGCTTGTATATTTTGAGAAGTCACCAACGATAGCTAATCTAACTTGATAGGTAGAAAATTTTTGAAGTATTTCTCCAGCAATTCCGCTTTTAAGCTCAAAAAAGTCTGGTGTAATATTTTTTTCATTAAGCACAATTCCGTCAAAACCTTGATAGTATATGTTTCCTAATAAGTCTAAACCGTCTTCACTTGTGCTAATGATAGTCTCATCCGAAGTTATTTCAGCTATTTTTGTGTCGTTGAAAATGTGAGATTCAATTTTCATTTTTCGTCTTGCTTTTTCTTGTCGGCAATGTCCTTTACAATGCCCGCCAACGTATTATATGAGAAACAAACTCAACCCTAACTCCCTTATTCCAGAAACTATTAGAATTTTGTTCCATATCTCCATTAACAAATTTAAAAATATCCTGCAATGGAACAAATTGATTTTTTTATGCTGGTTTCGTCTCTGATGCCTTCTGCTAAACTTTATAAACATGAAAAGAATTAACTCCAGAAGCATGTCAAGCGCAAATAAACATGTTTTATTAAGTGCAATTTGTTATAACCTCAAAGTAAAGAAATTTTATCGACCCAAGATTAATTCTTTAGCAAATACCTTGCGGGAATTATACTTAAAAGCAGGAATCCCTATGCTTTTTTTTAACAGCATTCCCAAGTTAAATTAAGTTGATTTTAAGAACCCCAATTTTTTTATTCTCTTTGGATTAATAATTATTTAGCATCGCTTAAATCACTCCTAATTAAGCCAATTTTTAATTTAATTTTTATAGATTTAATTTAAAAATGTTTATGCAAGGGTTACGTGTGTTAGGGGGTCGTTTTTTTCCCTTCGATTATTTCTAGTCCTTTTATTATTTCAATTTTACTTCCGTCATCCGTGCAAATTAGTAGCTCTATTTCCAGTTCCTGTCTTATAAGGTCAGAGTAAAAAGTTATTTCTCCGATATTTCTTTGAGTTCGAGGTAGAATTGGACTTCTATCTGTACCAATAACAAAGTCAGTATCACTTATAGTTATTTTCCTTTCTTCTTCGTTAGAAAATAGCAATTGGAAGTTTTTCCCTTTTGAAACATGTGGATTAATTATGAAGTCTGCTGCCTCTTTCTTTCCAGAGATGAAGACTTGAAGATATTGTGCTACTTTATTGCCATTGTTATAAGCCCAAATAGAAGCGTTAATCTTAACATTATCAGTTTCTGCATACTTTTTAAAACACTCTTTTCCATGGTAGTTTTCAAAGCTTATTATGATGTCAGTCTTATTCGCTCTATTAATAATGTCTTTAATTTCATAATCATCCATCTGGACACTTTCAAAGTTATACCTGCGATAATATCGCTTGTCTTTGGCTTGGTGGGCGGTATTACTTTGTGGGATGTCAACGACATAAACTACTTCATTGCTTTCGACTTTTCCTACTGTTACTGGATATATTTTTAACCCACTAATTTTGGGAGATATATTAGTATTGATTACTTGCTCTAGCCATTCTTTCGTAATTGAAGTTCTGTCGATTGTATTTACTTTTTCTGGCAAATGTCGTTTTGCTAGTTCATTAAATTCTTGAATTCCATAAATGATAATTCCTCCAGCACTATTGGCAAATGCACTAACATCTTTACTAATTTCAGCTTTTTTGCCTTCTGTCTTCCCAAGTGCATCAGCTGCTTTGTAGTCAAGGTTTAAATTCTCCTCAACTCCATTTACTATTAACTCATTTATTTTGTCTATGTCCCACATGTATAGTCTGTTTTAAAATGCCACCTAACGTGCTGCAGCTACCCGAAGGTGGCGATTTAGAAGCACTTCACTGTCAACCAACCACGGACTTTGATAGGAGCACAAAGCTTGGTTTAACAACTGAGTCGCCACTTTTGGGTAGCTGCTGTTAGGCGCTGAGAATTTTGTTTTTAAGGCTTTCAAGTGAGTCCAATTTTGCATTTTTTGCAAGTCCTAGTCGCAAAGATTCCCATCTTAAATTAAAGGTTTCCTTTCCTTTTAATTTTTTGAATCTAAAAGTTAATAGCGGCAAAACGTAATCTTTTGCAGAGACTATTGTCAAAAGAGTCTGGTTATTTGATGGCCATTTTTGTCTTAAATCATATATAATCTCATTATAATCATCTTCGCCAATTTTTAATATTATCTCATTTCTTAATTCTTTTATCTTTTGTTCCACTTTTTCAACATCTAAAACTGTTAGAGATTTATGTTGTTTACAAAAGCTTCCAATAGGATTGGCAACAGTTTTAATACCCATTTTATGCAAATGAGTAATTGCATAATGCAAAAACAATTCATTTAATGGGTTGGAAATACTTCTTAAATAATTATTCAGAGTTAATTGCTTTGATATAGTTGCCTTGTCTAGTACAATGTTTGAATGAAGTATCTCTAATAACCCTTCTTCTTCAACTAGAAAGTTTTCGATACAATATTTCTCAAGAACATGTAAATATTTCAAATCTTTTCTATTCGCATCAAGAATCAAGTCTAAATCACCATCAGTCAGGTAAATTCTTTTTCTTTCCCTGTCAGTTTGGTCTGCTTCACACGCTTTTATCAATTCAGTCTTGCATTTACATGAAATTATTTTCTTAATTCTTTTCCCGTCTGTTAGCCTATTAAGTAAAGCCTTATAGAACTCTTCATCGTTAGAGTCTTCAATAAAAACATCAACGTCATTCTTTGATTTAAAAAACAATGAAATAGTTGGGATAATAAATTCTTTATATCTCAACATATTTATTTAGAATTTGGTGTAAGGTCAATACAATATTTTTCATTTTCAATGCGACCAATGATACTTGGCGAATGTGTAGCAAGTATAAATTGGGTGTCAGCACTTGCATCTATTATTGTTTTTACAAAAATCTCTTGCCAACCAAGATGTAAACTCAGCTCTGGTTCATCGATAATAAAAATATGTCTTTTTTTACCAAATATTAGTTGAGCAAGCATTACTATTATTTGTTTTTCCCCAGAAGATAATTTATAAATACTACTAAATTCTTCGTTTGGTAATTCTATTTCTATTTCTCCATTTTTCTTAATCCTAAGTTTTTTATTGTTTTCAGAGAAATATAAATTTGCAAGAGTTTCAAATTTTGTAAATTGAAAATAATCATTTACAATTTCATTTTGAGCATTTTCATAAAGTGATATAATATTGTCAATCCTTTCCAATTGAGGACTATTAATAAACCATTGTCCTAATGCTTTTAGAAACTCTGGGTTAGGTTCTTTACCTTTTTTCCCTTTCTGCTCTTTTTTAAGCCAGTTTTGAATTCTATTTAACTCATCAAAATAATTTATAATTTTAGATTCTAAGTCTGGTATTTCAAAATTTTTGGAAGCTTCAATAATTCTCTTTTTTCTTGATTCAATATCAATATTAGTTTTGATATTTATACCTAAGTCTTCATTTCCTTGAATAACATCAAATGAAGAATAAATAATTTTATTCTTTAAAGAAGCACTTATTGTTGATTGCTTTTGAGAGTATTCTAAAAAACTATTTTTAATTAAATTCTCTACATCTAACAAGCTTTCATAGAGATTTCCCTTAATGTCGGTTGTTATATCTCTTTCCCTCATGAAAGAATCTATGTTGATTAAATCGATTTCTGTGCCTTCATGAATTCTTCTATCGAGTCCAAGAAATGCAGGAGTACTCATTGCCCTTATTTGTTTAACGGCATCTAATTCCATGAAATGTGATTCATACCTAGAATATCTTGTCATTATTTGTCGTAGCTCAAACCTACTGAAATCTCCAACCTGAATTGTTGGTAGGTCTTGCACTCTAACTGTACTATTTGCGTTTTTTTCTTTGTTCTTAGGGTAATACAGGCTTAATTTGATTTTATCCGAGTCTTGGTATTCTGACCTTATGATAAATATTTCGAAATCTAATTCACATTCAACTTCTGCAAATAAATATTTGATTTGCGTTAAATTTAACCAGCTAGGGCTTAATAGTCCTAAAATGAGTTTAATCGCTGTTGTCTTTCCGGAACCATTAATGCCGATTAAAAAGGTCAATGTGTCATCAAATTTGATGTCAAAATTTAAATAACCATTTACTTTTTCTGCTTTAAATCGTTTTATTTTCATATGTCTGTATGTTGTCTGTTTTATTTGCCCCTAACGTTTCGCAGCTACCCGAAGGGCGGGACTTTTACCACAAAACTTGATTTGAAAAACTAATGTTTGATTAACCACAAAACTGTCTTTGGAACACGAAACCCCGCCTTTTGGGTAGGTGCTGTTAGCAGTTCGCCCTTCTTTTCTAGAGTAATACATATTCTATAATCCGTCCGATAAATTGTTGTGCAGTTCCACCCGTTTTGTAACTGTCAGCAATTGTTGTTAAACTACTTGCAACACTAGTTCCGTTGAGTAACAATGTTCCAACTTTATTTAGTAATGATTTACTTTTTTCCTTTTGTCCAGCCTTTACAGAGCTCAAAAGTTCATTTAAAGTTTGATAAATTTCTGCAAGGTCAGCTTGGTTTAGTGTTTCATTTATAAGTTTTAAGTCGTCATTTGTAATCACATCAACGTTTAAGAATTCTCTGCTTAATGATATGTCGAACAAGTCGTCAGCTATTATATTTTCATTACGTGGATAATCTTCGTCATTTACAACTTTCGCAATACACTTAAATCCAAAAACGATATTCTCATGGATGTTAAAGATTATTGCACATCTTTTCTCAAGATGATTATATAGAATCTGAATTTGTCCGGGTGGTCTTGTTGTTACTTGACCAGCAAAACCTACAGGAATAAATGGTTTGTCTTTAAATTTTATAATATCAGGAATATAGTTTTTAGGAAATAAAATTCCAATAACTGTACCACCGGGAACGCCATAGTCGTCACAGAATGTGATTTCATTTTCTTTTATGTAAGTTCTTGTTTCTGCTCCGGGTTGGCGTTGAAAAATATTTATGTCACCAAAAAGTGAAAAGGGGAAGTATTCTTTGTCTGTGTCTATTTTTGTCCTTCTGTTTTCAAAAGTCCATTGAAAATTGTCTGACGAAATTTGAAATACTTCAACTTTTCCGTCTTCATTAATTTTCTGTATTACCATTAATCTTGTTATCATGTTCTGTTTTTTAACGCTTTATAAATAATTAAATCGTCTTCTATTTTTAAAAATGTCAAGATTAACAGCTTTAAGTAAGTAAAATAAGCATACTCATGTATTTGTATTTCATCTGGTGTCGCTTGAGTTCCGTGTAAGTAGCTATTTCTTAAATCTAAACCATTAGTAAACTCACTCTTGTTTAAGAAATAATTGAAATACGCTTGTTCAGGTTTTGAAAACAATGAGCTATCAAAGCAAATAATTTTTTCAGCTTCCATCTGTTGGGCTTCCTGTCGCAATTCAAATGAATAACGATAGAATGAGGCAACTTCATTAATGTATAAATCTTTCAGAATTATTACCCTCGCTGGATTTGTGACTTGGACAAAATCATCGCTATCAATATTTATAAATCCTTTATCAATGAGATAATTTAACTGAGGTCTTTGATATTCCACATAACTACTAAATTTTACTTGTTCGTTTGCGAGTAAATCAAAAAAAGTGTGATAATGCTTTTCTTGAAATGGTTCAACGTAGGCGAGCGAAGTTTGGTCAGAGAAAAACAGATTTACGCAACCTATCATTTCTTTGTTGTCTTCGTTGAAGTATATGTACTTGTTTTTATTTAAGCTAGGGATATCCTTTATTGTAGTTGGATTAGATGAGATTTGTAAAAGCTCAAAATCAATACTTCCGTCTTCGACAAAGAGTTTGAACTGTTTCAAAACAGACTCGAATTCTGGGGCTAGCAGTCTTACTTTTTCAAAGTATGTCGTAGCTGATGGAATTGAGAAACGAGCATTATTTGCGAACTCGTACTTTTCTTGGAATGACGAAGTGAAAACTTCATGCAATACATTTTCCAATGATATACCCAAATCGCTAAGTAATTTATTATAACCTGCTAGTTGAATCTGGGAGGTCATCTCTAATAAATTAAATTCAGTTCCTCCTCTGTATTCATTTTGAGAATGGACGCCCATAATTCTTTCAAACACGCCCATTTTGTTTTTCTTGCTTACAAGATTAATTCTACGTTGGATATCGAGATATTCAAACAAAACAATAAAATTTTGAAACAACAAATAAGGATCACGATTTTGTTTAATGAAATCAAGACTATATGAATAGTTTATGATTGAATTTTCATCAATATTTCCATCTTTTATTTTACTAGATTTTTCTGGAAAGCTCACTGAAACTCCGTATCTCATTCCATTGTTTCCAACGAAAAACTTTTCGGTTTCGCTTTTGTGCAATCGTTTTGCTTTTAAACGTGTCTTGTCAGACACCTTAAAATCATTTCTATTTCTTGCATTTTGAATGAGACCAATGTAATTATAGTTTACATCTGCAGAATCTAAATAGTTTGAAAGTATAGATTCTTTTTCTTCAACAGTTAAACTTTTCGGGAGATATTTTTGATTTTTTTCGAAGTCGTCCTTTACCTCATAAATTGAAAGTAATATTTCAGCAGATTGCGGATAAGTCAATAAGAAGTTCTTGATTTCAGTATCGTAATAATCTACAATTCCTTTATGAATTAAGATTTCGTTTATTAAGTGCGGCTCATTTGTTAGAATGTTATTGAAAGTGGTCTTTAAAACTCGCTTGAATATGCTCTGATTATTAACGATTTCCCAAAAAGAATGAACGTAATTTCTTAAAGTTTTTTCATATTCACTAACAAAATTATTGTCGTCAATGGTCGCAAAAAAAAGTCCGATTGCTTTACCAAATTCCGTTGCTTTCTGTTTGAAATTAGTGGTGTCGTCTTGGGTCCAATTTCTTAAATACAGGTCGTTGTCAATATATTTTTTTATGTTGTACAGTTCTAAGACTTCATTGATATCTGTGAAATTTGATTTCGTGTCAGCTCTTAAAATATGTTCGCCCTTTTGAAGGTTATAGCCACCAGCCATATCCTCTTTTGAGTGAAATACTACTTTGTTTAAATCTGAATTGTGCATTCTGTTGTCGTCTTTTTAGGGTGACTGCTAACGTATTATATTAGAAACAAACCCAACCCTATTTTCCTTATTCCAAAAACTATGAGAATTTTGTTTCATATCTCTATTAACAAATTTAAAAATATCCTGCAAAGGAACAAATTGATTTTTTTATTTTGATTTGAAATTGTTTTAAGTTCAATAAAATGTTGAATCGCTATTTAGTTTTAAACAACTCATTAATTAACAATTCAGTAAATATTCATTAATTCTAACTAATCACAAATACTATATAAATTTATTTTTCCCAAACTAAAAATAAATATCTTTGTATAAGAAGGCAAAAGGGAAACATCGTTTCTCTGCGCGCTCACACCAAAACCTGAGAAATCAGGTTTTATTTTTTTGAATTCAATTATTAAACAACTCCAAAACTTTATTTAAATATTCTTCATTATCTATTCGTTTTGTTAAATTAATATATAATTCTCTGATTTTATTGGCCTCATTAATTTTATTTCCGAATTTATATGTTTCATAAACTATTTTGAAACTCCTGATATAATTAAGATTTTGATCTTTTATATTGGTTTGATTGAGATCTATTTTGAAAAAAATTCCAAAATAATCGAATAAATAATAAGGTTCATATAATTCATGGCTTAATTTTATTAAGCTGTATTTATCTTTAATTTTCTTTAATTTTACAATCCGAAACCATCCATCGCGCAAGCAAATTATGCAAGAAGTTTTATTTGATTTTTTAAAAGAACATATTGAGCTTAATGAAGCTGAAAAAGAGAATATCATTCAAATGAATCTTTTTAAAAGTGTTAATAAAGGCGAAATTCTTTTGAAAGAGGGTGAATATTCTGATAAATCCTACTTTATTCTTAAAGGTTGTCTTAGGACCTATTATATTTTGGATGGTGAAGAAAAAACTACTGCTTTTTATACGGAACTTGAAGGTATTAGTCCCCATACTTTATTGAGTAAAAAGCCATCCGAATATTTCATTGCAAGCCTAGAAGATGGAATTATTATTGAATCAACTCCTGAAATGGAAAAAATAGGTTTTGAAAAATTCCCCAAATTTGAAACCCTTTGTAGGATTTTATCTGAAAAACTTTATTTAAAACAACAAATGGATTTCGACGAATTTAAAACCTCGAGCCCTGAGAAGCGATATCTAAATTTAATTAAACAAAGACCCGACCTGATTCAAAGAGTCCCGCAGAATCAAATCGCAAGCTTTTTAGGCATAACGCCGCAATCGCTTAGCAGAATGCGGGCCCGATTAAGTGAAAAAAAAATCTGATTTCATTAATTAACTTAAGTTAACTGCATCCCGCAAGGCAGATTTTTTCTTTGCATAAAATTATTTTTTATGCTTAAGATACCTTATTTATTTACCTTAATTTTAGCTTTACAGTTTATTCCGCAAGCTAAGGCCCAGTATAGCTCTAGCGATTCTAGCTATAGTAAGTTTTATTTAGGAAGTACCTTCTTTTTATTAGGTAATATTCCGGCCACCAACCGACCCGATTTTGTTCAATTAAATTTGGGTTACAGATTAACTAAAAAGGATGTGGTCTCTTTGGAATTAAAAACCTGGAAATATGCTTGGTCTTTAGGCATCCCTTACGGGGATAATTTTGAAAAAGCTTCCGAAAAATTCCCTGGATATATTAGAGAATACGGAGCAGCCCTAGCTTATCATAGATTCTGGTGGAAAGGTTTTTATACTGGTATACATGTGATGGGTGCCCATCAATTTTTCTTTAATGAACAAGGAAATAAATTACAAAATGGATTTCAAATATTTAATACCTATAGGATGGGGTATCATTTTAAATTTTTTAAAGATAAATTCTTTTTTCAACCTTCATTAGCCATTACCCACCGCCCCTATCATACTAAAATGCCTGCTGATTTCGCTAAGTTAGATAATAAATGGCCCAAGTTTTTTATTGGCGAACCTGGACTGCATTTTGGATTTAATTTTTAAAAGGATAAGAAACCGAAGGACTAGTGGAATCAACTATAATTAAAAAATCAAATGACTTATTAGGTAATATTCGATCATAATAAAGTTTGGGTTTATTTTTGTAAAATTGATTACCAAAAACAGCACCTATTCCTCGTATTTTTATTCTGCGCTTAAATATCTTTGAATATGAGGGTAAATGAAAAGCGCGAATAGGTGCTTGAGGTTCTTTTGATTTCAAAAAAATATTATGATTAGATTCTTCAAGGCAAAATTCCTTCATATCAAATTTCGTAAGATATTTACCTGAATCGATATCATAAGCCCTAAAACATCCTTTATTAAAGTCAAATCCAATATTAAAATAAGATTTTCCAAATTCATTGTTTAAAAATTCACCTAAAACCTTGCGCGATTTGGACCTTTTAACGATATGATTATTATGTGCCCATAAAATAAATTTATCTGATTCCATTGTTCTGATTAAATTAATCGTAAAATAGGCGAAAAAACTCTCTCTTAATTTTCTTTTTGTTCCACCTGTAAAAAGTTCATAATAAATAGTTTGCAAATAATTTATTAAGAAATAATTATTGGAGTAAAACATATCTTTATTAACAAGCTTCTTTATTGAATCATTTAATAATTTTCTTTTATAGGAAATAGTTAAACTTGAATCAAAATAAATATTTTTATAATAATTATATAAATTACTATCCTTTTTATAAAATTCGTTGATCCTAATTAACTGAATTTTGGTTCCAACATCAGTGCCCCAGAAAGTGATTTTATCAATATGGGAAAAATTATATTCTCTAAACCAATTTAATAAATCAAGAACTTCATTAGTAACAAAAGGCCATGGAATAAATTTAAAAGCAAAATTTATATTTGAATCTTTTGCTTGAATATAATTATTTAATCTATTAGCGTCTATAAAAGGAGCCTCTAAAATAAAATTTCTAAAACCCTTTTCAATTACTAAATATTTAACTATTTCATTTTTGATTAATGAGAATTCTTTGGTTCCATGAGTGGCTTCTCCTAATCCTACCACTTTCACATCAGAGGGTAGATTTTTTAAAAAACTCAGATAATTTGGTAAAGAATCATTTTTGTTTTTATTAGGGTTTCTTGCATTTAAAATTCCAATTGAAATCAAAAAAAATAGTATCCAAACAAAAAAACATTTCATAAAAATTAACTTAAGTTATTTATTTAGGAGATTTAACCTCATAAATTTACATAAAAATTTAGAAATAATGAAAGCAGCCTTGTGCATAAATTATGGTAATTCCAATAATGTAATAATTTGGGAGATTGAAAAGCCCAAAATAAAACCAAACCAGATATTAGTTAAAATTAAAGCATCTACTCTAAACTCAGGTGATGTAAGAGTAAGAGCATTAAATACCAATTGGTTTTTAAAGATAATGATGCGACTAATAATTGGAATTAAAAAACCACGAAACCCAGTTTTAGGGACCGTTTATTCTGGAATTATTGAAGAGATAGGAAATAATGTTACCCAATTTAAAATTGGCGATGCAGTACTCGGAATTACTGGATTTAATTTTTCTTGCCATGCCGAATATATTGCTGTTAATGAAGATAGTAATATTATAAAAAAACCATTTAATGCATCATTTAATGAAGCTGCTGCAATTGCATTTGGCGGACAAACAGCTTATTATTTTTTAGAAAAATCAGGAATTAAAAAAATAGATAATGCCGAAATTTTAATTTATGGAGCTAGCGGATCCGTAGGTAGTTCTGCAGTTCAAATAGCCAAATTTTATAATGCAAAAGTTACTGCAATTGCAAGTAAAAAAAATGAATCTTTTTTAAGAGAATTAAATATAGATGAGTTTATAGATTATGAGTCTGATCATTTTAAAAAGCTAGAAAAAAAATATGATATTATTTTGGATGCCGTTGGAAAGATTAGTAAAAATAAATTAAAAAATAATCTTAAAAAAGACGGCAAATTCTTAACAGTAGGTGGATTGGATTACGCTAAAGAAAATAAACAGCAATTAATTTTTTTGAAAGAATTATTTGAAAGCGGAAAATTAAAGGCCTGTATTGATAAAACATTTGAATTGAATCAAATAGTCGAAGCCCATAAATACGTTGAAACAGAAAGAAAAAAAGGAAACGTAGTTGTTGTAATATAACTTAATCCCGCAAGGATAAATTATTCTAAAAAAGTTAATCTTAAATATTTAAATTAGTTATCCCTTGCGGGATAACTAATTATTAAAATTAAGGGTTATTTTTTTAGTCCGAAAGCTGCAATAAGAGTAGCTAAAGCACTTAAACAAGCAGCAGTAATAAATGCTTTTGAATAAGAATGAATCAATTTTATGGTTTCGGAAACTTCAGAATCTAATTTTGAAGCGGCATAAGATGAAACCGCAACTGCAATAGCCAAACCAATAGCAGAGCCGACTTGATAGGTGCTATTAACTAAACCTGAAGCTATACCGGCTTCTTCTGGTTTTGCCCCACTTAAAGATGCCATGGTAGCAGGCACATAAGCCATTGACATGCCAGAGGCCGCCAAAAGTGAAGGCCAAATTACTGAACTAAAATATTCTGAATCAGCGGGTAAAAATGCAAACCATATTAAAGATAAAGTCAATAATATTAATCCAGAAATAATAGATCCTTTAATTCCAAAAGTTGCTACAATTTTTCCTGATAAAAATACCATCAAAATCATAATAGCAATGGTCATAGGCAATAAGGCTAAACCAGATTCAAAGGCGCTAAATCCAAGTATATTTTGTAAAAATAAATTGAAGAAAAACCATAATGGAATCCAAGCACCCGCTAATAATGCCATAATCCAATTAGCAGAAACTAAATTTTTAACTTTAAATAAAGAAAAAGGAATTAATTGATCTTTTTTATTTTTTTGAATAAATACAAATAATACAAAAGCCAAGATTGCTGCACCTAATATTGTTAATGATGAACTAGAAAATAAACCGCCCGATTCCATAGTTACTAAAACATAAACTAATAATGAAATTGCTGCTGTTAACAATAATGAGCCGAAAATATCAATACTCCCTTTTTGTTTTTGCCCTTTTAATAATAAGGAAGAACCAAAAATTAAAACCAATATACCGATTGGTATATTTATAAAAAAAGTCCAACGCCAACTTAAAAAATCGGTTAAAACTCCACCCAAAAATACTCCAGCTGAACCACCAGCAGCCGCCGATGCCCCCCAAAAACCTAAGGCTTTTCCAACTTCTTTAGGATCTTGAAACATAGTCATTAACAAGGTTAATGCTGAAGGAGCAATTAATGCTGCAGATAAACCTTGTATGGCTCTTCCTGCATTTAAACTTAGCTCAGACCAAGCTATTCCAGTAAACAAGGATGAAATGGTTAATAAAACAAAACCTAATAAAAAAATCTTTTTGGGACCGAATATATCAGAAAATTTACCTCCTAATATTAATAATCCACCAAAAACAATAACATAAGCATTAAAAATCCAATGTAAATTTTGGGCTGGAAAATTTAATGCTTGTTGAATAGCTGGTAAGGCAACTCCAATTATTGAGGTGTCCATAATTACCATAAATTGGGCTGCACATAATACAGCAAGGGCTTTCCACCTTAAAGGATAGGCCCCATTAGAAAGGGTATTATTTTTATTGTTCATAAACTTAAATTATTTAATGCAAATTTTTAGCAATGAATAATTTTAGTTATTACACAATTTTTAGTATATTTTATATTATTTACTGAGTTGGATTATTCCTTAATAAAAGACTTCAAACTCAAATAATCAATTTTTGTTGAAAAGCGATAATCTCTCGGAATTTTAGCAATGCTTATTATTTCATAATCCACGGGAAGTTTTATATGAGATTTAATTAAATTATTATCCAAAAAGCTTTCTGATTCAATAATCATCATTACTTTTCCAGAAATACTTTTTATTAAAGTCCCTAATTTATTGGTTAAATTAATAATGGAGTTTTCAATGGGAACTAATGGAATAAATAAGTCATTAATTGATATTAAATGGGCAATCCTTCCTAAAAAAAATAATTTTCCATTATAATTTAATACTAAATCACCTGTTTTATGTTGTAAGTGATTTATTTCAGATGAAAAAACATGTGCGCCGCTTACGCATAATTCACCTATAGTAAAATCTGTATTTTCAAAACCAAAAATTATTTTATCTAATGGATTAATTGTAAATTGTATAGATTCAACCGCTTTACCTAATAAAACCCCAAAACTCGGATTTTCTACATAAGCCTCAACTAATTCGAACAAATTACAAAATGCAATTGGCTCTGCTTCTGTTGCCCCATAAATGGAATAGGATTTAGAATTAGGGAAATTATCTAAAATTAATTTTGCTTGTTGATAATATAAAGGTGATCCCCCGCAAAAAATTACCCCAATATTTTCAAAAAATTTATTGTTTATAATATCCTTGCGGGATATTAAATCCATAAAATGGCTTGGAGTTCCAGCAATACTATCTATGCCTAAATTTTCCGAATTTAATTCTGACCAATGATTTCTATTATTGAATAAAAAGGAAGATTTAGCCAATAGTAAATTCAGTAAAACTACATTAGGTAAAAAACATAATTGATTCTCAAATTGATGAAGACGAATAATTTTTCTTAATTCTTGGGTTTGAAAATAAAGTTTCGCATAAGTCCGGGTATTCATTTTTGCTAGACCCGTGCTACCCGTTGTAAAATTCACTAAAGCAGCTGTATTATCTAATCCATAAAATTCATGGTTTTTATTAAAGGATTTTACCTCAACAGAATTGACATTTAAAGTTTTAATTCTAAATAAAATTTTTAATAAAATCCGATAATAGAGTGGAATAGTAAAATCACTAATTAAATAATCAACCTTACTTAGTTTTAATTTACGGTAAAGCGATTTTAGATTATCCTTTTTATCCAAAATTATCGCGCAAGCTCCTAATTTAAAAGCTGCCATTACCAATGAATAAAAAGTAAAAGATTGTTTAGATATTATTAATAATCTGTGCTGATTATTTAAACCTAAATATTTATAAACTTGGTAATATTGATTTAGTACATCATCAAAATCCTTAAAAGTTTTAGCAATATTATTCTCATCAATTATAGAATTCCTATTCGGAAAAGCCTTAAAATTAGACTCCAATTCTTCTATTAAGGATTTAAATATCATAAACTTTTATAAAATAAATGATAAGTGTTTAATAACTGAGCATTATAATTTTTAGATAATTTAATGGATGATTTATTAGAACTCATATGTGCATGAATTAAATAATCAAAATTTTTACTCTGCGCAATTTTTAAAATCCTTTCGGATAATAAATAACCTAATCCGGCCCATTTCAATGAATTCTTTCTTGCTAAAGTTTTAATAACTAATCCTATTTTATTCAAATCAAATAAATTAGGATAGGCCATCAAAAAACCAACACATTCATTTGAATTTTCATCTATTGCCATTAAAAAATATTCATCCTGAATAAAAGATTCTAATTTTAAATTCAATCTAATAAAATCCCGCAAGGAAATTGAACTAAAAAATTCTTTGCCCTTAAAAGAATTCATTAATAAGGGATATATTAATTTTAAAGCTTCTTCTAATTCAATATCTTTATTCTTAATAATAATCTTTTCATTAAATATTGATTTAGTGAAAGTTAAATCAAGCCTTTGGGGATTAATATCAAATTGAATTTGACTAGTATAGGTATTAAAAATCTTAAAATTATTTTCTAACCATAATTGAGAATAAAAATCAGAATGGTTTAATTCACCTGGAAAATTTAATGCTTCAGATTTAATCTTAAATCTATAATCAAACCAAGTACTGCCGCTAAGAGGACCTAATATATATTTAGCGCCTAAAATAAATGCTTCATTTTCAATATTTCTGATAAAATAAGGAGCTAAATCCTTATAATCAAATTGGATTTCGAATGCGCCTAATAAATAAGTAGACTGATTAAATATTTGAATATCTGAATTATAAAATAAAATAGCCGACCCAATTATGGTTGAATTGAATTCTAATAAAAATACCGTTTTGATATTGGATTTAAAATATTCTGAATTTATATCAATTAAACTAGCTGAACTCCCATAAATTCTGCTTTTTAATTGATTAATTTCATTTAAAAAATAATCAGAGTGGCCTTTATGAATTTTAATATTATCCAAAGAAAACACTATTTAATAAAATTAAAACCAAAGGAATAGTAATATTATCCAAACCAAGTGGAGTAAAACGCTCGGCAATACAAGCACTAAGGGCATATAAAAAACTATATATAATTAGGGATGGACCAAAATGAATTTGAAAATAAAAATCGCAGTAAAGAACTAAAACAAATGCAGAAATAAAAAAACTAAGTGAGCCTATATTAGATTTAGTATCCGTGGATTTATTATTTTTAATCTGCCATTTTTCACCCACAAATGCAGCAAGAGGATCAGAAACTCCCATTACAATTAATGAAATAAAAAAAATAAAATTATTATTTCCTAAATAATACCAATTTGAAAAAATCATAAAAACAGCAATAGGAAAAGCTAAACTGCCATAAGATTTTCGTTTTACATTATTAATTGATTTTAATAGATTAAGCTTTTTAGAAACTGTTAATAAAACTGCAAAAGAAGCACATAGCAGAAAAACATAAATGGGTTCCTGTAAAAACTTAGGAAAAAATAAACATAATAATGCAGAACTCAAATGAGTTAATTTCCGAGTATTATCTGCACTTATTTTTAATATATGATATAAAACTTCTCCAATGGCAAATAATACCAAAAAAAGGCTCGATAAAAGGGCGGTATTGATTAATAAATCACTTTTCATAAATTTTTTGAAGATATAAATGATTATAAAAAAAACCGTAATCCTTTTCACGAATTTCAGGTTCTATAAAAATATCAATAATGGAAGGGTATATATCCTTCAAATTTCGTTTTGCCATTAAATTCCAATAAAGTAATGTGGCTTCATCATTACTTTGATTTTTAATATGAATAGCCTGTTTTTCTAATTCTTCATTAGACATGTATTCAAATACATTAGACAAATTCCAAAAATCAATTTTATTTTCATTCGATTTAAATGATAATAAATCGGAATGGACAAGCTGAATAGCATTTAAATTATTTTTTATATCAAAAAAATAATTCTCTTCTAAATAGGCTGGTAAATAATTTCCGAAATTACCCTTTAAAATAAAATGAAGATAAGGATTATATTGACTATAAACTGATTGAATATGTTGGCCAGTAATTTCAAAAATATAATCGGATACATTTACCTCAACATATTTTAAAAATTGAGGATCTCGTCCTAATCTGCCCATTAGAAAACGGCCAAAGAAAATTTTTAATAAAAATTTCCAACGCCTATTATTCCATACTGTTGAATAAAATTCGTTTTGCTCTATTTCTGATTTTTTTTCAAATAATTGATTAATCGTATTTTTACTATGAATAAATGGCATTAAGTATTTAGAGAAATATTTTAAGTATTTTTCAAATTTGCCAAAAAATACTATGCCTTCTTCAATCATTTTCAAATTAGAATCCCAATATTTCTGGGCTGAAATACTTAAACTATTTTTAATGCTCGCATAAAATTCTAAACGTTGTGTTGAGTCAGTAAAGCCCAAAAATTCAAGACATTCAATCCTACTTAATTGATCAATGGCTGCCATTTTTAATTCAATAAAATAGATCTGATAAATATTACAATCAACAATAAATAATTTTTTTGGACCAAATGAATTGAGATAAAAAGCATTATCTCCACCAGAACCTATAGAAAATATATGACTATGCTTGAGTTTAAGATTAAAATTATCAATCAATTGGATATGCTCCCAGCAATTGGCATATCTTAAAACAGGTTTATGGATGGATTTACTCATTATAAAATAATTATTTTACCAGAATTTCCATCAATTTGTAAACGATCCCCATTTTTCACTGTATCCATTAAATGATCTACCCCAACAATGCAAGGAATACCTAATTCACGCGCTACAATTGCAGAATGACTCAATAAACTGCCTCTTTGAACAATTATTGCAGTACAGGTAGAATATAAAGGCACCCAACCTGGATCAGTTGATAAAGCAACTAATATTTGGCCCTTTGCTGTAGAAATTTGATTAGGGTTATCAACAACCAAGGCCTCTCCTATTACAATTCCGGGACAACAACCTATCCCCTTTAATTCCGAAGAAAATTCAAAATCTTTAAATTTAGGACTGCATTCATAAACTATTCCAGATGTGTAGAAGCGCTCTTGGGTTTTATTTAATAATAATTTACTTGCATCAACTTGAGATTTTCTTAATTGTATTAAATCCTTTAATTGATTCTGATAAGAGGTACCATAAATAAAATCATTAATTTCAGCAATACTTAGATAATGGATATCACTAGCTTCGTTAATGCTATTTTGTTTGAAGAAATTTTGCCCAATTTGATTAAATATTCTTCGAACTACCCCAAAAGCTTTGGTTCTTTCAAACCTTAAATTTTCCCTATTACTTACGGTTAATCGGGCCTTATTTAATATCCAATTAAAAACTATTTTTTTAATAAATTTTCCCTGTAAATAGCTGTTTATTTCTTGCTCAGCTTCTTGCCTTATTTTTAAATCTAGATCTATTACTTGTTCTCGTTTCTCATAAGAACTAAGGACTTGTTTACGAACAATATCGATTAATAAATAAGGATGATCTTTATAAGAATAATTTTCTAATTTTAGTTCCCCAATGCAGCGATCACCAAATTTTTCTATATAATTATTAAATAATTCATTAAAATCAGCGTATTCATTTTTATTAGGAACTATTTTTTGCAATAAAATTGTGGGCTTATCTTCATTCCTAAATAAATTTAATAAACTTAAATTGGCATATACCGCGTTTACCATTTCACGCGTTAATAAAATGGGTTCAGTAGAAATTACATCCCTACTCCCACAAAGAAGTCGGTTATGTAAAGTAGTTTCCGAATCACCAGAAACTTTAATACACATATTTTTTAAACTTCCCCAAAATATCATGGCAAAAAGATCATTTAATAAGGGGGCTTGCCACTTATTTAATAATTTATTTTCAAAATCTTTAAATAATATGATTAACTCACTTGAGTTTTTAGTTCTTAAATCAATATTATTATAATCATTAAATATATTTTGAGTATAAGAATAAAATTTATCTATCGTTTTCTTTAAAAATAATAATCTAAATAATAATACAATTAAAACTTTTACTAATTCTAAAATAGCCTTAGATCTAGAACGGATAAAGTCAGATGGAAGATCAAAACTTTCTTTAACCCCCATCATATTCTCCATATAACGAGCGTTTAATGAATAGGCTGGTAATAAAGCAATCATATAATACCATGATTGTAAATTATAATAAACTCGATGATTTATATACCCTAAAGTATTTTGAAAAACATGATTATTATCTAAAATCCTCGATTGGCTTACCCCTAAAAAATAAGCTAAATTTTGATAGGCTTTTTCATATACTCTCCTAATAAATGAAAATGTTAAAGGCAAACTTATACCAGGGTATGATTCAACAATATTGCTATTATCCCATAAAATATAGGGACTTTTTTCTTCCTCAAAAACTCGAGTAATTTGCCTTGCTTGTAAAAAATATATCTGATTACTTTTTACACAAAATTCAATGTCTAATTTTTCTAAAAACGCATTTTCAATTTTTTGGGATTCACTAAATAAAGCCATTAATAAATCATCACTAGGCGCGGATTGGCTATCCAATTTTACCCTAGTTGTTCCATTTGATAAGGTGTTTAATACTAATTTATAATCTTGTTTATGAATGTTTTTCTCTATTGATTGTTCTTTTAAAGTGTATGTAGATGCATTGGCTGTTCCATTCATTAATTCCTCTCCCAAACCCTCTTGAATTAACATTAAAGCATCTTCACCAGAATTTACTGGATTTTTGCTGAAATAAATACCTGAAAAGTCCGCATTTATGCATTCTTGAATAATAATATTTAATTTAATTTGGCCTTTTGTATGATAAGCTGATTGTTGAACCTTTTCAGCATTTTCTAACATTAATTCAATGGCTTCATTTATTTTTTCCCTTGCGGGATTTATTACTGAAAGAAATAAACCAGCATAACTTGCATCTTTAGAATCTTCAACATTTGCAGAACTTCTTAAGATTAAACTTTGATTTTCTTTAAAATAACTGAATAAGGCCAGTTCGATTTCGTTCTTCCAATTATCTTCTGGAATTAAAACCAAAAACTTTGGAACATTCAATCCTAAGTCTTTTAGCCTAAATAATTGCAATGCTTTATTACCAATTAAATCTGAATGATTTTGAAAAATATCGCTGTCTCTTAAAATCATATTATTTAGTAAAAAAGCCCAGACCTAAAATTAAATATGAAAATATAACCCATAAAACAGAGAATAATTCTAATAATTTGGGATTAAGTTTCTCTGAAAAAAATAAATAAATAAAAAATACTATAGCTAAAAATATAGACCCAAAAATAAAAGCCATAAAAACTAGCTCTGAATTATAACAAAATTGAGCTAAGTAAATCCCTAAGAAACTAGAAAGAATAATTAGAAACATCCATAATAATAAAGCTCCTTTATAGCCTAATAATGAAGAATATGAAACAACACCTGGCTTTTCTTCTTGTCTCCTTTTTATTTTTCTTCCTATTTCTAAAATTAAACCATTAACAAAGGATAAAACTAAAAAATAAGCTAAAATATTATTTACTTTAAATGATGAAAATTCCCAAGCAAAACTGCTGATATAAAAGTCGAAAATGGGCATTATTAACATGTGAGAAATCACATAAAAAAATTGATTTTTCCGAAGCCACTCTTTTACAAAAAATTCCTTAGTCATTAAAAATAAGTAGGCATAGGGTATTATCAAATACTTCAATAAAGTTGGAACGATAAATAAATGGGCTAAAATTTGAACGAGTATAAATGCTAAGGCAATGTAAAATAATTCTTTAAGGCTAATTAATCCCCTTGGTACGGGTAATTCTGACCTATAAAGAGCATCATCTTTGGCATCCTTAAACTCATCTGCCACCCTCATTATAAAAAAGAAACTTATGGCAGATAAAACGGCTACTAAAAAATGTTCTAAAGGGATGAAGGTGTTTGAATTATTGATCTGAAGAAAAAAAGCAATGGTAGAAAAATTAAATGAGGCTATCAAAATACCATGCCCCAAAAAAGGAAATCGTTCTTTTTGATAAATCCAAAAACGCCTAATTAAAGCTAATTTATTTTCAACCATTTAATTGTGCTTATTCAACTTGTTTAGAACAAATCTAAATTAAGTTTTGAATATTTTAGAATTTGAATCGATGAAATTCAAAATCCGTCAATCAAATGGTTAACAACTCAGCAATATCAATACTTATAGCATAAAATACAATTTGTTTAACTTGGTGTTTTTTGGTGTTACGTCATAGTTCCCATAATATTTCCCATAATTTTTACTTTTAAGAATCGGGGCGCAGTCATCAATGAAAACATTAACAATTTAGTTAGCCTTCCCGGAAAAACCGTTGTTTTCTTACCTAATGCTTTAATTATAGGTAATCCCACATCAGCAGGACTTAATGCCATTGACATTCGCATATTAGCTCTTAAACCAAATGAACTCTTAACTGGTCCAGGGGCGGCTGCTAAAACATCAATTCCTTTAGGTTTTAATTCAACTGCCAATCCCTCTGCAAAACTTTGGATATAGGCTTTTGAAGCTGCATAATTACTCGCATATGGGGTTCCTTGAAATGCAACAATTGAACTTAAAAAGATAATACCTCCCCTGCCTTGTAAGGTCATTTTCTGTGCAAAATAATGGGTAATACCTAAAACAGATTCTACATTTACTTTTAACATATTCAGTTCAGAATGAATGGAATTATCTAAAAATAATCCTGAGGTACCAAAACCTGCTGATAAAACTAATAAACCTATATTTAAATCTTTACACGCATGAATAATTTCAGAAACTGATTTCTCATAAATCAAATCTAAAGCAAGGCTAATTATCTTAATATCTGATTCATTTAATATTTTCTTCTTAGCATTTAACAAATTATCTGCATTTCTAGATATTAAAACTAAATTAAATCCTGCCTTAGCCAATAAACTGGCTATTTCTAATCCAATGCCTGAACTTGCTCCACTAATCAAAGCCCAATCACCGTATTGTGATCTTAATCGGTATTTTTCTTTTATTGATAAGGTCATAAAATTAATTTTTAGGGAAATTTTTATACGATTTAATAATTTCAATTTGATCAAGATGTCTATCCAAATGAGCCGACATTAATATTAATGTTTGGTATAGATCAATTCTGCCCGTTAGCGGATGTTTCCAATAATGATTCCTTAAATCATCTTGAGTGATTTTAACATATTGTATGGTATTTTCTCTTTGAGAATAAAATTCTTTTAAAGTACTTTCGATATCTCCACCCTTTTTAATAGGTTTAAATTTCTCTGGGCTTCTTGCCCTCCAACGTCTACTAGTCATTCTCGAATAAATGGCATCATCCTTAATTTTTATATTTTTTCTTAAAGCAGGATTGGGAGCGAGTTTTAATGAATTTGTTAATATAGCCGGGAATTCTTTTTCCGCATTAGTTATGTGTTCTATACATTCTGCAATGCTCCATTTATTTTTTGCAGGTCGAAAATTTAATTGTTGCGGGCTTAAACCATTTATACTTGATAAAAATCGTTGATAGGAAGCATTTAAAATTTTTATCAACTGATCCCTCTCATTTTGATTTAAAGAAAAGCTTTTACCCTCCGCTTTATTTTTTAATTCACTAAGCCAAATATCATGGAGTCTTTTGAGTTTATTGGGTTGAAAAATTTTTTCCATTGTACTCAAAAGTCCATTTTGGGCTTCATCCGTTATTACTTTACAACCATTAGAAGTTGGTACAATTAACCAAATATGATAACCTTGAATACTACTTTTTTTTGATTCCCAAGCCAAAAGTTTATTAGGAATAAAATCTTGAATAGTAGATTTAAAATTCAAACCCATAGTTTTCCATTTAAAACTAACATTCGCGCCTAATAAACTATCTTTTATATTAATAAATGAAAGTTCGGATGCACCAACATACCATTCTGACCATTTTAAAGCATCAATTAAAATACCCCAAACCTTCTCCGGTTTAGCATTTATTTCAATTTCATTATGAACAAAAAAATTACTTTTTTGAGGTAAATAAGATTCTGGCCATATACTGTCATAACTTGTGACTTGAGCTCTTAAACTGGCCTGACTAAAAAATAAAATAAATACTAAGGCATATTTTTCCATTGGAATTTTTATTAAATAACAATGGCAAAATTGAACCTAAGTTAGCTTTTAAAACGATAACAAATGTTTATACTTTTGGGTAATCTTGTTTTTTTAATCGACTTAAATGAACAGGACTAATGCCTAAATAAGAAGCAATCATATGCTGTGGAACTCGATTATGAATATTTGGAAAAACCTCTGTTATGGAATCATAACGTTGTTTAGGAGTGCGCGCATAAAGATTATTAATTCGATTATCTTGATAAATGAAATAAAATTCTGCAATCAATCGACCCATCTTTTGTCCTTCCTTTAAATTTGCATAACCCCATTCAATAGCTGAACGCGGCAATACAACTACTGAGCTTTCTTCCAGGGTTTGCAAACTATAATAGGATTTGCTTTTTTGAATAAAATTTGAATAATCGGCAATAAATTGATTTTCTAAAGCAAAATGAATACTATGTTCATTGCCATCTGGGTCATTAATTAATACCCGAATAATTCCTGAATTAATAAAAAAAATCTCGTTGGGTATTATTCCTGGCTGACTAATTATTTCATTTCGTTTGAAGCTTTTATTAAAACATTGCGCCAAAAAATCATTCATTTCTGATTCAGAAATTGAAATCATTTGATTAATAACTTGTTTGAGTTGATTCATTTAAAAAAATCGAATAGATTTTTAAAACCAAATTAATCTAATCTGGACCAATGTAAATTTAAATTAAAAAAAGAATATCTCAAGGCCCTATAAACAAAAAATCCCAGCTTCTGCCGGGATTTTTTTGGTGGAGAATAACGGAGTCGAACCGATGACCTCTTGCATGCCATGCAAGCGCTCTAGCCAGCTGAGCTAATTCCCCAATTGTGCAAATATAAATGTTTAATACATTCTTGCAAAAAATTCTAATTTTTCGAATTCCACACCGGTATACTCAAACGAACTTCTGTCCCCGCAGGCGATCCATCCGAATTTTCTAAATCGGTGAATTTTACGTTAATTAAATTTTTCTTCCTAAAATTTAATAATTCAAGGCGCTTTTGAGTTATTCCAGTTCCATGAGATTTTCTGTGAGCTGAATATTTCTGTTTAATCATTTCAGCCGTTTTTCTTCCCACCCCATCATCTTTTATCCTTACTTTCAAAATATGCTGGCTTTCTACATACTCAAAATCAATTTCTAAACTACCCTGACTTTTCTTATGAAATAAACCATGCAAAATTGCATTTTCCGCATAAGGCTGTATAATCATTGGTGGAATGTAAATATCCGAGCGTTCTGACAAGTCATTATCATTAATTTTAAAGGTCAAATTTTTATCAAATCTTAATCCCTCTAATTGTAAATATATTTTTAATAATTTTATTTCATCAGAAACACTAACTCTATCTTGCATAGAACCATCTAATGTCATTCGGGTTAGCTCGGCAAATTTCCCCAAATATTCATTAGCTAGTTTTTTCTCATTACTATGAATTAAAAACTGAATGGAGTTTAAAGCATTAAAAATAAAATGCGGATTCATTTGAGCCCTTAAAGCAGCTAATTGATACTTTCTTAAAGCCTCAGCTACTTTTAAACTTTGCTCCCTATTTTTAACAACAGCAAAAACTATTAAAACAAATAATAATACAAGACCAACGGAAACTAAAATAATAAACCACGATTTCTGCCAAAAAGCTTGAAGAATAGCAAATTTAACTTGTGATACTTGAGCTTCTTTTTGATCTAAATTATCTGTGATTTTAATTTCAAAAATGTATTTACCCGGCCTTAATGATGAAAATCTTAAATTATTTTGGCCACTTGGTATTTCAAACCAATTACTATCTAATCCTATTAATCGATACGAATAATTAAATCTACCTAAAGATCCTAAATAAACTCCATCAAAATTAATGTAAACCTCTTTGTTTATATATGGAAACTCAATGTTTTCACTTGCATCAAAAGTTAATAATCCAGAACTAACACTCTGTATATAAACGGGGTGTTCTTGTTTTGGCGGAACATATTCGTCTAATTGCATTTCTACCAATCCCTCAGAGGTACTCAGCCATAAACTACCATCAATATATCGTGCTTTATTTACAAATGCATCAACTGGCCATACCGAAATCCTACTTAATTCACTCTTATATATATCGTATTGCCAAATGTATTTTGGAGTAATTAAAAATACCTTTCCAGGAGCGTTTACCATAATTTGGCACTGCTCATCATTCAAATCATTTTTAATATCTATTCTATCAAAAATTTTCCCTTCTCTAAATATATAAACTCCTTGCTGAAAGGTATTTAACCATATTTGATTTCTACTATCTGCAATAATACTTTTAGAAAACAAAGGCAAATTATTTTCATCCAACAATGGCACTATTTCACCATTTACTTTAACCACTTTTGTGCCAGTTAAACCTGAATAAACAATGCTATTATCTGACTTATTTCGAGCTATAGTTCTGGTCCGCTCATGAGCAAATGAATCAATTTTAATATCAATTTTATTACCCTTGCGGGAAAATTGATAAGCCACCGCCCTATTATGAAAAGCCATTAACATTTCATTTGGAGTCCGGCCCATTTTTACTTCTTTTAATGCATCTAAGTCTGCTTTAAAAATTATCTTTTTTAATCCATCTCTTATCTCAAAGCCAGTTTCTGAACCAACTAATAAAATATTAACTTCTCTTAAATAAAATAAAAAAGATACCGGATCAATAAAATCTGTTTTAAAAACTTCGATTTTATTTTCATTACGATTTATTTTATAAAACCTTCCATCCTCTGCTCCTACTAGCAATGAATTCTCAGGATAATCTATAGTGGTTAATATTTTTTTAGGTAAATCAGGAAATTGTTTAAACCTAAAAGATGGGATTAAAAATAAGCCTTGATTTAATGAACTTAACCAAAAATTACCCCCTTTATCTAAAATTAAATCCCCAAAATAAATGCCTTTATAAAAGGGACCTTTAGGAGCTTTCTCAAAATCAAATCCCAACTCATAAATACCGTCTTGCGTTAATAACCAATATCCTCTGCTAGGTATGTACCGAATTCCTTGAAAATGTTTTTTAGATTTAAATAAAGAATTGTATTTATATTCTTTAATAATATCATTCTGATAAATAAATAAGGTATTACTTAAATGATCTGCAATAAAAACAATATTGTTATGCTCGGTAACTTCTATAAATGGAAAAGAAATACCTCTATGATCAATTTTTAAAATTAGTTCAGATTTCTTTTTACGATCATATCTCCAAACTCCGTTTTTTTCAGTAACTATCCAGGTATTTTTTTTGCTATCCACATAAATCCTTCTAATTGGAGATCCTGTGGGGTCTGACCAAAAAACTGGGGGATTTTCATCTTGGGGTTTTTTAATATCAGGACAATAAATTAAGTTATTAGAAAAATAAAGTAAAGAGTCTCCTAATAATTGATAACCAACAAGTTTTGGAAAAAAATTCCCGAACGGATAAATTTGTTTTAAAGTATCTTTTTCAATTTTAAATAAATGATCATGAAAACTTTGAAACCAAATATTTCCATTTTTATCTTCTTGAATAAATGAAACCGCTGAAAACTCTTTAGAAGGAAGACTAAAAATTTTAAAATTATAGCCATTATATTTTACCATTCCAACCTCGGTTGCAATCCACAAATACCCTTTTTGATCTAAATGTATATCGTAAATTTTTAATGACGGTAACCCTTGGGATATACCTATTTTTAATAAAAAAGGTTCAGACTTTTCTCCACTTAATGCTGTTTTGCTTTCATCTTCTTGTCCCCTTGCGGGATAAAAAAGACAAATCAAAAAACTTATTAAAATTCCGAAATGAAGAAATTTCCTATCCAAGGTTTTTTTATGCAATAAACTTATTTTTTCTTATTATTTGATTTAGAACTCTTCAAACCTGCTCTTTGGTTTACAGAAACTGCAATATTTTTCTTAAGCATTAAAGCAGAAATTCCGCTCATAAATGTTCCTGCAAAGAAATATAAGCCTACATTATTCAATATCATAGCCCTTAAACTTACAATTTCAGTAACATTTTGAGGGGTTGCGCTTCCTATTCGTATATAAAAATCGGCTTGAGCTTGCAAAAATTTAGGATTAATAATCGCAATAAAAAAACCTAAACTTAATGGCGTAATTATGGCACCAATTAAAGCACTAAATAAACCTGTTATAAAGGCTTCTTTAGTGGTTATTTTACCTTCTAAAGTTTTCCTTTTTTCTCTTTGCGCTAAATAAATTATAAAACCAATGGGCACTAAGTATAAAATTTCCATAATAGGAAAATACGGAATTCCTTCTCTATGAAATCCTAATCCGTATTCTATACATAACCAGGCTAAATAACCCGTTCCCATTAAAACTCCGTATCTTAGTTCTAATTTCATTTTTTAAATCCTACTCCAAAATCACCTTTAATTGAAAAATTATATAACCGAATTCCACCAGGTAATAAAACCAAGCCCGGACTAATTATAAACCTTGAAAAAAACCTCCACCTAAATTAGCTCTTCTTACTCCAAATTCATATCCTAATTGAATATATTCAGTTCCTCTGGAGTTAAACCAATCATTATGATAACCTGCGGTAATTCCATTTTCTAAGAATCTTCCTCTGCGTCTAACATTATAAGAAAAACTTCCTCCAAAATAACCATCAATTCTGAAATGCCCACCATAACTAATGTGGTTCAGACCATTTAGCTTTTTGTTTATAAAAAATCCAAGATTAAATAGGTTTAACTCAACAAAATCAGGATCAAAGGTCATGTCAATTCCACTATAAATGGCATAAAAAGGCAAATCTTTTTCAATTACTTTACCTTGACTTTTTAGATTTCTTTTGAAGTTTAACTCCAAATCATCATATTCTTTTTCTACACTATCTATATAATGAATATTCCCATTGGCAAAAACTACCTTCAGCGTCTGACTTAAAGAAATTCTCGATGACCATTCCGATTCAGTTTCTTCCTTAAAATAAACTACAGATTTAAATTTTGGATTAAGAAAAACATATCCCGCAAGGGTATCTCCATTTTTCATAAATATAGAATCGAGCTGGGCATTTGCCATCCCCGCAAGGGAAAAGAAAAAAGCGAAAAAAAGGATATGTAATCTATTAATTTTCAAGGGCTATTTTAGGGTATGATTTACAAATATCGGTAAGTCCGCACTCAGAACATTTGGGTTTACGCGCCAAACAAATATAACGACCATGTAAAATAAGCCAATGGTGAGCAATTGCAATAACCTCTTCAGGCAAATATTTAACCAATTGTTTTTCGGCCTCGAGCGGAGTTTTGGCATTGGTTGTTAACCCTAACCTTGCAGAAACACGGAATACGTGAGTATCAACAGCCATGGTAGGTTTTTCATAAATTACCGATGCAATAACATTAGCTGTTTTTCTTCCAACCCCCGGTAATTTAACTAATTGATCAACCTCAGAAGGAATAACTCCATTAAATTCTGAGATTAATAATTGAGACATGCCAATTAAATGTTTGGTTTTATTATTAGGATACGAAATGGATCTAATATAAGGAAATAAGGTTTCAAAATCAGTATTAGCTAATGATTCTGGGGTAGGAAAGTCTTGAAATAATTTTGGGGTTACTAGATTTACCCTTTTATCGGTGCATTGAGCCGACAGAATAACAGCAATCAGAAGCTGAAAAGGATTATTATAATGAAGTTCGGTTTCTACTTCAGGATTATGCTCTTGTTGGTAGGCAATAAATCTTTTGAACCGTTCCTTTTTGCTTAATTGGGCCATATTAATGCCGCAATTTAACTCAAGGACAGTAAAGATTCAATAAAAGCAATGGAATTATTAATTGGTTTCTAGGCTTGAATGCGTAGATGCCGAATAGTCTAATAAAATTTGGATACTGGTTGGATGTGGTTCCAAATCCAAATCTTCCATGGCTTTAATGGTTTCAAGGTGATTCTTATAAATGGCCTGTAAAGCTAAGTCTTTTTTAAGTTCTTCCTCTATGGCAAGATTCTCAGCTTCACAGGTTTCTTTATAGATGTACCTGATAATGTCGTCTTCTGTAAATCTGTTTTGCATACGGTTTTTGCTTGATCCACCAGATTAACGACAAAGATACAAAGTTTATTATTGAAGATTTAATTCTTTTTGTAGAATAAGTTTTCTCATATTACCTAAAGCATATCTCATTCGGCCTAAAGCCGTGTTAATAGAGACATTGGTTAAATCGGCGATTTCTTTAAAACTTAAATTTGCATAGTGCCTCAATACCAATACTTCTTTTTGCTCGTCGGGCAATAAATGAATTAAGGAGCGAACGGTTTGTTCGGTTTGTCTTTTCATTATGGCATCTTCGCGGTTGTCATCAGCAATTTCTATCATGCTTAAGATATCTTCTCCGCTTTCTCCCGTAATGGTTGGCGTGCGTTTGGCTTTTCTAAAATAGTCGATAGCCATGTTTCTGCCAATTCTAATGGCCCAAGGTAAAAATTTCCCTTCTTCATTGTAACGCTCTGTTTTAAGAGTTTGAATTACTTTGATAAAGGTTTCTTGGAATAAATCCTCGGCGATATAACGATCATTTACGATCAAATAGATTGCAGTGTAAATCTTGCGCTTATGACGCTTGATTAACATCTCTAAACATGCTTCATTACCTCCAAGGTAATGGTTTACTAACTCCTGATCGGATATCTGATGGGTTTTCATAACGCCCTCCTTTTCTTAAATAAATAATAGACCGTTTTAAAGAAAAAGTAGATGTGTTACTATAGGCGTTTAAATTTTATTTTGGGTTGAACAATTATGTAATTGTAAATTTAAAAAAAATATTTTGTAAAAAGTCAAGTTTTTTTAATTTTTTTTTGAAAAATTCTTTTTAAGCTACTCTTACATCATAAATTTTATAGAATTAACAAGGGTTTGGACATAAAAAATATTTTTTAAAGTGAATCTTAAAACCCAGTAAATATATTTTTTAGCCTTTTTAAGTCTTTTTTAAGTATTATTTGTTTGATTTAAACAAGCGATATTTGCATTTCATTACATGACCAAAAAAGAATCTAATTCCAACTCCATTCTGGTAAAAGGTGCCAGAATGCATAATCTTAAAAATATTGATGTCGATTTCCCCAGAAATCAACTTACCGTAGTTACAGGGGTAAGCGGGTCTGGGAAATCTACCTTGGTTTTTGATACTCTTTTTGCAGAGGGACAAAGAAGGTATGTTGAAAGTCTTTCAGCATACGCACGTCAGTTTCTTGGAAAAATGAATAAACCTGAGGTTGATTATATTAAAGGGATTTCTCCTGCAATTGCTATTGAACAAAAAGTAAATGTTCGAAATCCTCGCTCAACCGTTGCCACTTCAACAGAAATTTACGATTATCTTAAACTGCTTTTTACTAAAATTGGTAAAACCTTCTCTCCTATTAGCAATAAAGAAGTTAAAAAAGATAGTATAGATGATGTGGTTAAATTTATACTTACTCAAGAAGATTCTTCAACAGTTTTTATTCTTGCCCGATTAAAAGAAATAAAAGATCCTGCAAAAACACTGCAAATATTACTTCAAAAAGGCTTTATCCGAATTTTTGAAAATGATACCATATTAAAAATTGAAGACTTATTAAATGAAGGTTTCAAAAAAACCCGATTTAAAGAAATTACTCTTTTAGTAGATCGTATTAGTCTCGATTTTAATGACGATGAATTATACTCTCGACTTGCCGATTCTATTCAAACTTCATTTTTAGAAGCCGATCATACTTGTACCGTATTAATTAAAAAAGAAGAACAGAATTTTATTCATGAATTCTCTAATCGCTTTGAAAGAGACGGAATTACTTTTGAAGAACCTTCTGTAAATTTTTTCTCTTTTAATAACCCTTACGGAGCCTGTAAACATTGCGAAGGTTTTGGCCAGGTTTTAGGAATTGATGAAGATTTAGTAATTCCAGATAAAAGTTTATCCGTTTATGATGATGCTATAGCTGCTTGGCGTGGCGAAACCATGCAAGAATGGAAACACGATTTTATCAAAAAATCAATCCATTTCGATTTCCCCATTCACCGCAGTTATTATGATTTAAACAAAAAAGAAAAAGATTTATTATGGAATGGTGCAAAGGGTTTATATGGTCTTAATTATTTCTTTAGATATTTAGAAGAGAAAACCTATAAAATTCAATATAGAGTTATGCTTTCTAAGTATCGTGGTAAAACTACCTGCCCTGAATGTAGCGGAACTCGATTAAGAAAAGATGCTAGTTATGTTAAAATAGTTAATAAGGCGGCCAAGGTAAATTTATCTTTATCTGATATTTTGTTAATGCAAGTTAATGAGGCGCTTAATTATTTTGAAACCTTAAAACTATCCGAAAACGACCAAATTATAGGCGATAGAATGTTGAAGGAAATCAAAAACCGTCTTCATTTTCTTAACGAAGTAGGTTTGGGTTATTTAACCTTAAACCGTCTGTCTAATACTCTTTCTGGGGGCGAATCGCAGCGAATCAATCTGGCAACTTCTTTAGGATCGAGTTTGGTAGGCTCTATGTACATTTTGGATGAGCCTAGTATTGGCTTGCATTCTAAGGATACCGATAATCTCATTAAGGTTTTAAAACGCTTGCGCGATTTAGGTAATACGGTAATAGTGGTAGAGCATGATCAAGAAATTATGGAAGCCGCCGATCATATCATTGATATTGGCCCCCTTGCGGGAAGTTTTGGCGGAGATAAAATCTTTGAAGGCTCTTACCAAGAAATTTTAAAAGATAAAGATTCTTTAACCGGTAAATATTTATCGGATAGAATTGAGATTGAAATCCCGAAACACCGACGTAAATGGAACGATTTTATTAGCATTAAAGGGGCTCGAGAAAATAATCTTAAAAATATAGATGTTGATTTTCCATTACACACATTATGCGTTGTAACTGGTATGAGTGGTTCTGGAAAAACAACTTTAATAAAACAAATTTTATATCCAGCCTTACAAAAAAGACTCGGAAATTATACTGGAGGCAAAACAGGATCTTTTGATAAACTAGAAGGCTCTATTGATAGAATTGGTAGTGTTGAATTTATTGATCAAAATCCCATTGGTAAATCTACCCGTTCTAACCCCGTAACCTATATAAAAGCCTATGATGCCATCAGAGATCTATTCTCTTCTCAGGTTTTAGCCACATCAAGAGGATACAAACCTCAGCATTTTTCATTCAACGTAGATGGAGGCCGCTGTGAGGTTTGCCAAGGTGAAGGTGAAGTTGTGGTTGAAATGCAGTTTATGGCCGATCTTCATTTACCTTGCGAAAGTTGCAAAGGCAAACGTTTTAAAGATGAAATTTTAGAGGTTGAGTTTAAATCAAAAAATATTTCTGATGTTTTAAACATGACTATTGATGAAGCAATGGAATTTTTTAAAGATCAAAAATCCGTACTTCAAAAATTAAAACCTTTGCAGGATGTGGGCTTGGGTTATGTTCAATTAGGACAAAGTTCCAGCACTTTATCTGGTGGTGAAGCTCAGAGAATTAAATTGGCATCCTTCTTAGCCAAATCATCTTACAGCGAAAAAATATTATTCATTTTTGACGAGCCAACTACCGGCTTGCATTTCCATGATATTTCTAAATTAATGAATTCATTTAATGCCTTAATTGATATGGGGCATTCTATTATAATTATTGAACATAATTTAGATGTAATTAAATGCTCGGATTGGATTATTGATTTGGGTCCGCAAGGTGGCGATAAAGGCGGTGAACTCGTTTTTGCGGGAACACCAGAAGATTTATTAAAAAATAAAAAATCAATAACCGCTGAATTCCTGAAATCAAAATTTAAAAATTTATCAGTAAAAAAGTAGTTTTTAAACCTTTATAAAAAGAAAAGACCTAATCTGCATTAGGTCTTTTTTTATTTTTTAATTTCTTATCAATTTTAGAATTGAGAGGCATTCACAAATTCTCTTAAAGGGGCATTATCCGCAATGAGGAAATCAGCTCTATTTCCTTCCCATGATTTTTCACCTTTATAGATAAAAATAATATGGTCGCCATGGTCGGTAACCGTTTTCATATCATGGGTATTAATAATGGTAGTTATCTTATATTCGTCGGTAATTTCAGCAATTAGATCATCAATAACCCTAGAAGTAACTGGATCTAAGCCTGAATTGGGTTCGTCACAAAACAAATATTTCGGATTTAATGCAATGGCTCGAGCAATACCTACCCTTTTTTTCATTCCCCCAGAAATTTCACTTGGGAAAAGTTTATTGGCATTGGGAAGTTTAACCCGTTCTAAGCAAAAATTTACTCGATCTTTTTTTTCAGCCAGACTTAATTTACTGAACATATTTAAAGGAAAAGCCACATTTTCTTCAACAGTTAAGGAATCAAAAAGAGCCGAACCTTGAAATAACATTCCGATTTCTTGACGAATGAGTTTTTTAGCCTGATAGTCTAAATTAGGAAAATCACGACCATCGTATAAAATATTTCCGGAGTCGGCCTCTAATAGCCCGACCATACATTTCATCAAAACTGATTTTCCAGAACCCGATGCCCCGATTATTAAATTAACTTTTCCTTCTTTAAAAATACTGGAAACATCGTTCAATACTTTTTTGTCGCCAAAGGATTTATAGATATTACGAAGTTCAATCATTATAAGAAAAGTTCAGCAAGTAAATAATCAGCAAATAGAATAAAAACAGAAGAATAAACCACACCTTCAGTACTTGATTTTCCTACTTCTAAAGCACCACCTTCAGTATAATAACCTTTGTAAGATGATATAGAAGTAATAATAAAAGCAAAAGTAAAGGCCTTCATTTGAGAAAATATAAGAGTAAAAGGTCTAAAGGTATTACGGGCGCCTTGAATAAAATCTTCTGCAGGTAAAATGCCACTTAATTCCCCAGCCATCATTCCACCATAAACTCCTAAGAAAGTGGCTATCAAAATTAACATGGGGATCATGATTAAGCCAGCTACTATTTTTGGAAGAGCTAAAAAACCTATACTATTGATACCCATTACTTCAAGGGCATCTATTTGCTCAGTAACTTTCATGGTCCCTATTTCTGATGCAATATTTGAACCTACTTTACCAGCTAATACTAAACAGGTAATGGTGGGTGCTAATTCTAAAATTGCCGAATCAGAAACAATAGAACCGATAACAGTTTTAGAAATCCAAGAGGCTACTAATTGATATGAGGTTTGTACTGTAGTTACGGCTCCAGTAAATACTGAAACTACAGCAACAATAGGTACAGAAGTATAACCAATAGAATACATTTCCCGCAAGGTTCTTTTTACATATATTCTAAAACCTTCTGGTTTAGAAAACATATTCTTTAGGAACAGGATATACCTGCCAAATTCGAAAAAAATCTTCATCGCCCTCTTTAATCAGCGCGTAAATATACATTCTTAAAATGTATTTTTGAGGAATTATGAAAAACCTTGTAATTACCGGAGCCTCAAAAGGCATAGGAAAAGAAATAGCAAAACGCTTTGTAATTGAGGGCTTTAATGTGTTTTTTTGTTCATCTAAAAAAGAAAATGTAGAAAAAACCGAAATAGAATTAAAAAGCTTAAACCCAAAAGTGAGTATATACTCCGCGGTTATTGACTTATCCCGTAAGGAAGAAATTATAAAATTTGCGGGTTTAGTTAAACAAAAATTTTCAAGCATTAATATTTTGGTAAATAATGCTGGGGTTTTTATTCCCGGAAAAATAAGCGATGAGGCTGATGGAGTTTTTGAACATATGATGAATTTAAATTTAGCGGCTCCATACCATTTAAGTAGGGAATTGATGGAAAACATCAAGTCAGCTGAAAAAGCTCATGTTTTCAATATTTGTTCAACGGCCAGTATAAAACCTTATATGAATGGAGGCTCTTATTGTATTTCAAAATTTGGCTTATTAGGATTTTCTAAGGTTTTGAGGGAAGAATTGAAAGATAAAAATGTTAGAGTAAGTTCCATTTTACCAGGGGCTACTTTAACCGACTCTTGGGCGGGGACCGATTTACCTAAGGAGCGTTTTATACCAGCCGAAAGTATAGCAGATATCGTTTTCTACACCTATCAGTTGCCAAAAGAGGCTGTTGTAGAAGAAATTTTAATTAGACCACAATTAGGTGATTTGGGTTGAAAATAATGAAAAAAGTTCCAACCCTTTTATTTTTTTAAGCGTTTATTTTATAAAGGCAACCAAAAATGGGTTGCTTTGTATATTTTTGCAACAATCTATTTTTATAAAAAGGTTAAGAGAAAATGAAAAAACTATTATCAACTGCACTTGCAGTGGCTTCTGTAGCAGCAGTATTTGCTCAGACTCCATTGAAAAATGAGTACCCTAAGTTTCCGGGTATTGAGCCGGAAAAAAAGAATTTCGTGACCCCACAGAATAAAGGTGGACAAGTATCTACTTGGTTCGACTTTACAGAGTATTTAACAAATAATGCTCCTGCAGGTGCTGATCTTCAAACTTACGCTGCGTTCTTATTCCCAGATTCTAACGTAGTTTTTATTTCTAACGATGCAAATAACCAACCGAGTACTTTTTACTGGTATTTACATTCAGTATCGCATGTATTTGACGTAAAAGATGATGCATGGGGTATTGCTGGTTTCCAAAACTTTACCAGAAAAGATAATTTCACTATCGACTCATTATTTGTACAATATATTTATGTGAGAAATTTACCAGATCCAAATATTGTTGATACTTTATACATCGACTTTTTTGATGCGTCTAGATTAACTAGAGGTCAATTTGGTACTGCCCCTGATACTCAGGTTTACGCTAAGCCTGGTTTTGATTATGCATCAGGAAGAGGTCAAGGCCCTGTATTTACCATTACTAAACTTTTAACTGGTAATGATTCAACTGCATTAGGTTCTGGTGGATGGTCATTCAAATCTTTAGTTGAACCAGTAGGTCTAAATATTAACGGATCTTCTAATCCTAATATTAATGCTAATATTTGGGGTTACTCTTTAACATTTAAACCAGGTTACTCTTACAACGAGGGTGATACTATGGAAATTGCTCCATCAGTTGCTGGTATTACCGCTAGTAAAAAATTGAACTATTTCGGTTTCCGTCAGTTACAAAACGAAGGAGATGCTGCTAACCAATTAAGAACACAAGGTTTCTACAATAACTACGGTCAAGTTGTAAAACAAACCCGTTATGCTGGAACTAACGCAAATGGTTGGACTGGTTACATCCCAGGAAATGCTTATTTTGAAGGTCAATACATGGTTACTGCATTCCACGTAACTGGTTTATCAACTGTTAGTAAAGATCAAGTTAATACTTTTGGTGCAGCTTTAGGAAATGTATATCCTAACCCTTCAACCTCTGGTGCTAACTTAAATTTTGAATTTGGTTTACAGAATAGTGGTGATGTAACTTTAGAAATCTATGATATCATGGGTAGAAAAGTTGCTACTGTAGTTAACAATGAAGTTATGGAAGCTGGAGAACATACTATTAGCTTCTCTAATAACTTAAAAGCTGGTGTTTATGTTTACACCTTAAAAGCAGGTAACTATGTTACCTCTAAAAAATTCACTGTGGCTCAGTAATCATTTAAATTAATAGTTAAAGGGGCTGTCTAGAAATAGGCAGCCCCTTTTTTGTTGGATAGAGATAGATAATGACTTGAAGGCTTAGAACTTTATGGGTTTAGTGATATTTTGTGTAAATAATTAGTTTTTGATTTTCTATTCTGTAATTTTTTTCTTTAAATTTATTATGCCTTGATAAAATAGTTTTAAAGAAGAATTTATACTTTCTAAAAATCTTTTTATTATCAAAGTTTTATTACAGCCATAGTAGAACTGCTCTTGGCAATCAATAAATCCTCTTTATCGGCAGATTTACTCCAAACTTCCGACTCACAAAAAAATAATCTCGAGCCTGCTTTTTCAACCCAACCCCTGGTATATAAGATGTCACCTTTTCCGGGATGATAATAACTTACCTTTAAATCAGCGGTAACGGTCCCCTCCCCTTCATTAACCAAGGTAAAAGCAGCAAAACCTGCGGTAACATCGCAAAGAGTAGAAATAACTCCACCATGCACAAATAAATTTTGCTGCAAATGATGCTCTTCAATTTTTAAATGAGCGTCAACAAAACCCAGTTCTATTCTATCTAAATATAAACCAATATGTTTCATAAAAAATTGACGCTTTAGTTTTTCTATAATTTCTTCCTTAAATAAAGGATTTTTGGGGGTCCAGTCCTTTTTCACTTTAATACATGTATGGATTAGGCAGCGAATTTAAGCTATGATAAGCATGGAAAAGAGTTTTTCCATTTTTTATATTAAACCTAAACTTTAAACTCTCAGTAGTTTTATAAGCCGAGCTGCTAGTTCTTAATTCAACCTCTGGTTGAGTTTCATCTAATTTAAATCGGGAATATTGTATGGAAAAAGGCAAACTTCTCCAATTTCTGGTATCAGCTTGCTCTGTTATCATATTTAACACACTGGTTGCAGCAGCAGCTTCAGGATTTTCTTTTCTAAGTTGAGCTTCCGCTAATTTTTTAGTAGCTATTCTCAATAATGTTTTACCTAATATGCTCAGGTACTTTTCATCAAGCACTCTAAAGGCTAAAGCATTCACATTTTGAGCCGTTTCTAATGGATAAGAAGTATTTCCAACTTTAATTTCGGCTTTATCAAATAAAGGTAATCGTTCTCTTAATATAGGTAACGAAATACTTAAGGTTCTTAAGGATGCTAAGCCTTGATTATCGGTATTGTTTCCCGTGTAGACTGGAATTATCCAACCCCTCTGTGCATTTCTAAAACTAATCCAACCATTACCCTCATTAAAAATAATGAAGTCCGTTCTTTGTTGATCTTTTACCGGACCAAGTCCGTTTAACCAAAAAAACACCATGTTTTTGCCTAACATGGCTGAATTATATTTCAATCCAAATTGCCTTTCAAAATAACTTTGCTCTTCCTTCAATCCGCTTAAATAAGCAGTTCTAATGATATCCTCTTTTAATTGATAAGGAATTGAAGGAATATTATTTTTTGCTATATCTCTGGCATATGCATCATATGAATTTCGATAAGCAATAAATGCATTGTTATAGTCTTTTCGGGAATCAAAAACCATCCCTAAAAGATTTTTTGCAAATCCATCTCTTTGATAACGTTCCTTTTTTAATGAATCGGGCTGATCTTTAAATTTATCATCGAGTTTCTGAAGATCAAGTATTAATCGGCGGGCCTGCACCTCAGCACTTTCAAAATCATCTTTTTGCATAAAATTAATGATTTGATAAAAATGCAAAAGCAGTCGCTCGTAATCTTCTCCAGGATAAGGAATAACCCGATCATTAAAAATAAGAGATAGTGCTTCAGCCCCATAATTCCTTTGTAAATCTTCTATAAAAAAATCAGCCTTTTTGAAATAGGTAATACTTTCATCCGTTTTACCCAACATCCACGCAAGTGTAGCTCTATTAAAATAATATAAAAGAAGGTTTCTTTTGTTTTTTTCCCATTTTTCTTCGTGGGTAGTTAAAAGAGTATAGGCCTCATTTAAGTTACCATTAGAAACATAGTAATCAATTTTACTTGCATTTTTGGCCCATTGACTGCAGCCAAATAATCCAAATAAAAAGACAATACAGAAGAAACCCCGAAAGGAAATCATGATTTTAAGGCCTTTAATTAGAAATTATATTAATTTTTAATAAGTTTTTTAATCTCTTTATCACCAATCCAAACCTTCTCATTGGTTTCTAAATTGGTTAACTCAAGATTAATTTTATAAAATACAGCCTTTTCTTTTTTATACTGATCAGTAATTGAGTTTATACTACCATTCATCATAAAATCAGCTCCTTTTTCTAAGCCCCATTTTTTTCTAGATTCTTCAGTGGCAAAAGTTTGTTGATCATTACGTTCTTCTCTTATTTCATCTCTTTCTGAACCTGACTGCACTACCGAAACTAGACCAGAATTAACAAATTCTTTTTCTAAGTCTTTAATAAAAGTTTCTGCTGAAATAAATTCAGAAGTTTTATTTTTAATTGAGCCAATAATTACTGTGGGTTTTTTACCTTTTGCATCAATAAAATCTTGGCGCCACGGACGTTTAAAAACATCTTTAATCATTTCTTCAGCTACTAATTTAGAATCGGTATCATTCCACCTACCACTAATATCGGTTTGAGTATTAGGATTTACACGGGTAACCGTTCTATTATTACAACTTTCGAATGGTAAGGCCAAAGAGGCCAAAGTTAAAGCAACTAAAATCCTGCGGTTCATAGGGATATATTTTATTATTTATGCAAAATTCAATTTTCTTGCCAATTTTTAATCTTCGTATAAAAAGTTTGAGTAAGCGCGTTGTAACTCCGATAAATCGTGGTCTTTTTTTAGCAACTTACATTTTTCAATTCCTTCTTGGTAAATACGATCAGCTTCTATTCTGTTTCCAATTTCAGCTAAACATCCCGCAAGGTGATAATAATTACCTGTATAATCAGGAAAATTATGATAAACATACCATAACTTTTCAAGGTATTTTTCCACATCATCCAAACCTTTATATTCCATGGCCAAAGCATAGTGTAAAAAGGGATCCGAAGAATCTTTTTCTAAAAATTGCAATAAAGTTTCTATTCTTTTTTGCCTCATATTGAAAAATAATTAGCACAAATCTAAGACATAAGAATGATGTATTGGGTTTTTAAATTTGAATTCAATACTTTTGCGGGACTTATCTGTTAAATAGAAGTGATGAAAATACTTGTATGCCTAAGTGTTGTTCCGGATACCACTTCCAAAATAACCTTTACGGACTCCAACACGAAATTTAATACTGCGGGGATTCAGTTTATTATAAATCCTTATGATGAATTATCATTAACTCGTGCGCTTGAAATTACAGAGCAGCATGGAGGTACTGTAACTACTGTAACCGTAGGTTTAGCAGATACTGAAGCCAATATTAGAAAGGCTTTAGCTGTTGGAGCTCATGATGCAGTTAGAATTAATGCAGATCCTACTGATGCTTATTTTGTAGCTTCTGAAATTGCTGCATATGCTAAAGATAAAAACTTTGATATTATTTTTACTGGAAGAGAATCTATTGATTATAACGGTGGAATTGTACAGGGTTTATTATCTGGAATGTTAAATATTCCGTGTGTTAATGTGGTTACCAAAATTGATGTAGATGCTAATTCTGCTACTTGTACCCGCGATATTGACGGTGGAAAAGAAACAGTAAAAGTTAATTTACCTGCGGTAATTTCTGCACAAAAAGAATTAACTGAACCAAGAATTCCGAATATGCGCGGAATTATGGCAGCACGTACTAAGCCTTTGCAAGTACTTGAAAGTTCAGTTAATGCTTCTACTGGTAAATTCGCTTCATTCGAATTACCTCCAGCAAAAGCAGGTTGCAAAATTATTCCTGTTGAACAAGCAGGTGATTTAATCAAAATTTTACATTCAGAAACTAAAGTAATTTAATTTGTTATGGCCGTTTTAGTTTACGCAGAAAGCTTTGAAGGGGTTTTTAAAAAATCAGCCTTCGAAATTATATCATACGCAAAATCATGCGCCGATTTATTAAATACTGAATTAATTGCAGTAGCTATCGGTAATAACAATGATTCTGATCTGGCTCAATTGGGCAAATATGGAACTTCAAAAGTTATTAACCATAAATCTGAAATTAATACTCCTGAGGCTTTTGCTCAAATTATTGCTAATGAAGCTCAAGCTCATAATGCCCATTTAATTTGTATTTCTAATACTTATGGTGGCAAATCAGTTGCGGCTCGTGTTGCAGCTTTATGCAAAGCAGGTATAGTTTCTGGTGCTATTGCGTTACCTCAAACTTCAGGTTCTTTTAAAGTTAGAAAATCTGTTTTCTCAGGAAAAGCCTTTGCTGATGTAGAATTGAATACTGAGGTAAAAGTTATTGCTTTAACTCCGAACTCTGTTTCTATTAACGAATCTTCAAATCAAGCTAGTGTTGAACACAAAAATAGCAGTGTTTCTGCTGATTTGAATAAAACTCAAGTAATTGAAGTGAACCGCATTACTGGTAAAATTCCATTAACTGAAGCTGAATTAGTAGTAAGCGCAGGTAGAGGAATGAAAGGTCCAGAAAATTGGGGAATGATTGAAGAATTAGCTAATATATTAGGTGCCGCTACTGCTTGCTCTAAACCAGTTTCTGATATGCATTGGAGACCACACGAGGAGCACGTTGGGCAAACGGGTATAACCATTAAACCTAATTTATACATTGCCATAGGAATTTCTGGTGCCATACAGCATTTAGCTGGTGTTAGCTCTTCTAAAGTTATTGTAGCCGTAAATAAAGATCCGGAAGCTCCTTTCTTTAAAGCTGCTGACTATGGTATTGTTGGGGATGCCTTTGAAGTAGTACCAAAATTAATTGAAGCTGCAAAAGCTTATAAATCATCCCAATAATTCGCTAAATTTGACGGGCTTGTAAATCAGGCAAAATAGGGATGCAGAAAATTAAACTTGAAATTGTTGGACTGAGCTCAGGCCAGTCACAAGGTTCATATACTCTTATTCTTGGGGAGGACAACGGCGACCGTAAACTCCCCATTGTTATTGGCAGCTTTGAAGCTCAGGCTATTGCCATAGAAATAGAAAAAATAATTCCGTTTAGGCCTATGACACACGATTTATTTGTGTCTTTCTGCAAAACCTATGATATTGAGGTTATGGAGGCCATTGTTTACAACTTAGTTGAAGGGGTTTTTTATTCTAAATTGCTTTGTAAACAAAATGGTGAATTAAAAGAAATTGATGCTAGAACAAGCGACGCTATTGCCATTGCAGTACGTTTTAACTGTCCGATTTATACCTACTCCAATATTTTAGATAGTGCTGGTATCATTATTCAAGATGAAGAAAATGATAGTCCCGGCCGACCAGAATCTCCAGAAGGCCCGCCTTTGCGCAAAACTCCAGGTGATGATTTTAGCGCCTTAAATATGGATGATCTCGAAAAATTATTAGATGAAGCCGAAGCTACCGAAGATTATGAAAAGGCAGCAAAAATTCGCGATGAAATTAATAAACGAAATCGCCGCTAATTCATAAAACATGGAGACTGAAAATGTATTAATATCAGTATTTCGCGGAATAATAGGCATTTTAAGTCTGGTACTTATTGCATGGTTATTTAGTAATAATAAGAAAAAAGTAAATTGGACCTTAGTACTGGTAGGACTAGGTTTGCAAGTAGTATTTGCCTATGCTATTTTAAATAACGAGTTCGTTAAACAAGGTTTTAATGCCCTTGCGGGATTTTTTGTTGTTATTTTAGATTTTACCAAAGCAGGATCTTCGTTTTTATTTGGTGATATTGTTAACCGGGTAGATAATTTCGGATATATTTTCGCTTTTCAAGTATTACCAACGGTTGTATTTTTTAGTGCCTTGAGCTCTGTACTTTATTATTTGGGCGTTCTACAATGGATTGTTTACGGAATAGCATGGGTAATGCAAAAAACCATGAAATTATCCGGATCAGAAAGTTTAGCTGCTGCCGCAAATATTTTTATCGGTCAAACAGAAGCTCCGCTTTTAATTAAACCTTATATAGGTCGTATGACGGCTTCAGAAGTATTTAGTCTAATGGTGGGCGGAATGGCTACTATTGCTGGAGGAGTACTTGCTGCTTATGTAGGATTTTTAGGAGGAACAGATCCCGCGCAGCAACAGGTTTTTGCTACTCATTTATTGTCAGCATCAGTAATGTCGGCCCCTGCAGCTTTATTAATTGCAAAAATTATATTTCCCCAGACCGAAGAAATTAATACCGATATGGCTATTAATAAAGCCAGTATAGGCAATAATTTATTAGAAGCCATATCTAATGGAACAGGCGAGGGTCTTAAATTAGCAGTAAATGTTGGTGCCATGTTGTTGGTATTTACAGCATTAATGGCCATGTTAAATTACGGACTTAAAGACTTAATTGGAAATTGGACTGGCTTAAATGAAATTATACAAAACCAAAGCGGAGGTCGCTACGATGGTTTAAGTGCTCAATATTTATTAGCCTACGTTTTTGCGCCTATCTCATTTTTAATTGGAGTTCCGGATACAGATATTTTAGCTGTCGGACAATTATTAGGCGAAAAAACCATATTAAATGAGTTTTATGCCTATGGAACCTTGGCCGATCTTAAGAATAGTGGAATTTTGACTGATCAAAAATCAATTATTATGGCAACCTATGCATTATGCGGGTTTGCAAATTTTGCATCTATAGGAATTCAAATTGGGGGCATAGGAGTTTTAGCTCCAGAAAAAAGAACCCTATTGTCTAAACTGGGAATAAAAGCCTTAGTTGGCGGCACATTAGCTTGTTTACTAACCGCTGCCATAATCGGGATGTTTTTTTAATCATGAAATGGGTTTGGGTAAATCAAATTTGGTACGAAAATGAAGCTCCGATAAATACCAATAATCGGGCTTTTTTATACGCTGATGGATTTTTTGAAACTTGCAAAATTGAAAACAATAAATGGTTATTAGAACCCTACCATCTTAAAAGAATACTAAAAACTTTTAAGGCCTTACAATTCAATCCCATTTCGAATGATTTTTCAAGTTTTATATATCAAAAATTTAATCAAATTACCCCTAAATATCCTGACAAAAAATTCAGATTAAAAATCATTTTTTTCAGAAATAGTAAGGGTTATTATACCCCAGAAACCAATCATTGGGATTTGGTTTTGGAAATGGAAGAGTATAATGAGAAATTGAAAACCATCCATTCAATTGAGGTTTTAAAGCAAAATTTTAAATGTATAGATCCCTATAGTTTTTCAAAAAGTATAAATTCACGTACCTACGTAATGGCGGGTTTGGAAAGACGCCTATTTGACACCGAGGAGGCCATTCTATTAAATAATGAAGGGCGATTGTGTGAGGCTTTAAGTTCTAATATTTTTTTAATCAAAAACGGCATAATTTTAACTCCAGAAATTAATGAAGGACCAATTGATGGGGTTTTCCGGAATTTTTTTCTGGATATAGCTAAAAAATTAAAATTGCAGATATTTGAAACCCGACTACAAATTCAAGATCTAGAAAATGCAGACGAGGTATTTTTAACTAATTCCCTTGCGGGAATTAGGCCCGTTTTAAAATTTAGAGATCGTAATTATCAAATAGACATGGGTTTAACCTTAAAAGAAACCATTAAAGCCCGATGGTTAAATGAATAAAATTATGGTAAAAAAAATAACAATTGTATTGCTAGCACTTTTTACATTAACAGCTGCTAAACTAGAAGAGGGAATGTTCCCATTAAGTGAGCTGAGTAAATTGGACTTAAAAAAAGCTGGTTTAGAAATTCCTGTTTCTGAAATTTATAACCCCAATGGAACCAGTTTAATTGATGCATTAGTAAGAGTTGGAGGCTGTACTGGTTCATTCGTATCAGATCAAGGATTAATTATTACTAATCACCATTGTGCTTTTGGATCAGTTCAAGCCATTAGTTCAGTTGAAAAAGATTATATAAGCGATGGATTTTATGCTAAAAATTTATCGGATGAGGCTAAAAGCTCTATTGAAGTAAGAATTACTCAAGCCTATGAAGATGTATCATATAGAGTTTTAGAAGGTACAGATCCTATTCTAGATCCAATTAAAAGATCAGAAAAAATAGCAGATAATATTAAAAAAATAGAGAAAGAGGAGAATATTAAGTTCCCTGAATTTGACAATAAAATTTCGGAAATGTTTACCGGAAAAACCTATACCCTTTTCCGCTATATTTTAATAAAAGATGTTCGTTTGGTTTATGCTCCACCAAGAAGTATCGGCGAATTTGGAGGAGAAACCGATAATTGGGTTTGGCCAAGACATAATGGAGATTTTGCATTCTTTAGAGCCTATGTAGGTAAGGATGGAAAACCAGCTGAATATAGCCCTGATAATGTTCCTTATATCCCGAAAAAGGTATTAGAAATTAATCAAAATGGCTTAAAAGAAAATGATTTTGTTTTCATATTAGGTTATCCTGGTAGAACTTTTAGAAATCAGCCTTCTAAATATTTGGAATATCAACAACAAGTACTTTTACCCAATACTTCTGAATGGTTTGATTTTATGATAAATACCATCATTGAAATCGGAAAAAACAATAAAGAAAAAGCCATTTCATTAAGTACTTTTCAAAAACAATTAGCCAATGTTACCAAAAATTATAAAGGTAAAATGCAAGGTTTAAATAGAACCGATGTTTTATCATCCCGCAAGGAAGAAGATATTAAAATTGAGACTGAATTAATAAGTTCTGATTTAGAAATGAAAGCAAACTTCGGGACAGTAATTCCTCAGATTAATGGGATTTATGAAAATAGAATTAAAACAGGTAAAAAAGACTTTTTACTGGGGCAATTGTATAATCAGTCTTTTGCATTCCGTTTATCCCAATTTATGTATGAGGTTGACACCACTATTTCTAAATTGAATAAAAAAGAAAAACAAGAATATTTTGACTCTATTTATCCAAACAAACTAGCGCAGTTTAAAAAGAATCCTGGAATTCGAGATTTGGAGTTTGAAAGTATCGTTTTAAAAGAACTATTAGTTAGAATTTATGAATTGGATAATAACTCCATTAACAAATTTAATAGTCAATTTAAGAAAAATTATAAGTCTGAAATTGAACAATTAGTTAATAGTGTATACAGTAATAAAGAATGGGGGAATTATGCTTCAATTATGGAAAAATTAGAGGCTAAACCAGAAAAAAGTATTGCGAAAAAGAATACATTTAGAAAACTAATTGAACCCATTTTAATTGAATTTAACCAATGGAAATTAACTGAAAAAATATACAATGGTCAGTTGGAAGTTTTATTGCCTAAGTACACCAGTTTAAGAGCTCAGTTAAAGAAATCAAACTTTATTCCAGATGCCAATGCCACTTTAAGGTTTACTTATGGAAATGTAAAAAGTTATTCACCAGATGATGCTGTAAATCATTATCCATTTACGACCATTAAAGGAATTTTGGAGAAAAACACATTGGGCGGAGATTTTTATTTACCTAGTAATGTAAAAGCCTTTTTACAGAATGCCGATTTAAAATCGATTGTGTGTTTTTTATATAATCTGGATACTACAGGCGGAAATTCGGGCAGCCCGGTTTTAGATTCAAAAGGTCGATTAGTAGGAGTAAATTTTGATAGAACCTTTACTGCAACTATCAATGATTTTGCATGGAATGAAAGTTATAGCCGATCAGTTGGTGTAGATATTCGATATGTATTATTAGTTTTAAAAGATTTTAGTGATGCAGACCGATTATTAAAAGAAATGAAGCTTAATAATTAATCAATAAAATATTCCATAAAAAAAGCTGCCGTTAAAATTAACGAGCAGCTTTTTTGCTTTTAAACACGGGCAATTTACTGTTTATGCTTAATTGCCGTTTGCACCACACTGATTATTTCCAGTTCGGTTTCACCACCGGGGAGAGTCCATCTAACTTTAGATCCTTTTTTAAATCCAATTAAGGCTACTCCAAGCGGGGATAAAATCGAGATGGATTTATTTTTTAAATCGGCCTTTGCAGGCAATTCTAAACTAAAACTTAAGCTATCTCCTGTTTTTTGATTAATAACCGTAAACTCAGAATGCAATTGAATAATTTCATCATCAATGGCATCATCTTTTACAATTTTTGCTCGCTCTAGCTCTAATTTAAGCTGGTCTATTTCTTTTGTTTTATGGTGTTGAGCCAAATTGCTTAAACACCATTTAATTGTGTTTAAATCCGATTCTTTTATAATAGGAATCATAATTTTTTAATTAAAATATATATTCTTAAAACTTTCATTTTGGTTGTGAGCCGTCCTTCTAAAAAAACTATCTGGTTTAATTTCAGAGATATTAGAATAACCACAAGCACCCATAAATTCTGAAAAAGACTTAAGGGTATTATGATGAAAACTTGCTACTCTTACTGATTTATCGGTAATATCCAAACCTTTATATAGAGTTTTATCTTGAGTTGCAATACCTACTGGGCATTTACCACTATCACACTGTAAAGCCTGAATGCAGCCAAGAGCAAACATCATTCCTCTGGCACTATACAAAGCATCGGCTCCCAAGGCCATGTTTTTAGCTATATCAAAGGCCGTAATTATTTTACCTGAAGCAAATATTTTTATTTGATTACGAATTCCAGCTTTGATTAATTGATGATTTGCAAAAGCTAGAGCATCCGATAGTGCCATTCCCATATAATCAATAAACTCTAAAGGGGCCGCCCCTGTTCCGCCTTCTGCACCATCAATGGTAATAAAATCGGGATAAATCCCAGAAACTAACATGGCTTCAACTATTTCATCAAATTCTTCTTTTCGGCCAATACATAATTTAAATCCAACCGGTTTAAAACCTGATAATTGTTTAAGCTTATGAATAAAATGGACCAATTCCATAGCATTACTAAATGCAGTATGGGCTGATGGAGAGTGAACAGTGGTATAGGGTTGTAAGTTTCTAATTTTAGCAATTTCAGGACTATTCTTATGAGCAGGTAATAAACCTCCATGTCCCGGTTTTGCGCCTTGAGATAATTTTATTTCAATCATTTTTACTGCATCAAGCGAGGCTTTTTCTTTATATAACTCAGGCGAAAAATTTCCATTTTCATCTCTACATCCAAAATAACCCGTTCCAATTTGCCAAATCAAATCACCACCACTTAAATGATAATCACTTATTCCTCCTTCTCCAGTATTATGAGCAAATTTGCCTAAGGCAGCCCCCTTATTTAAAGCTGTAATGGCTGTTTTGCTTAATGCACCATAACTCATGGCGCTAATATTAAATATACTTGCGCTGTAAGGTTTAAGGCAAGTATCATTACCCACCATAATTCTTAAAGATGACTCATCAAACTTTTTAGGATAAATACTATGAGAAGCCCATTCATAACCGATACGATTGGGATCATCTTGCATTCCAAATGAAATGGTTTGTTTTACATTCTTAGCTCTTTGATATACAATGGATCTTTGCCTGCGATTAAATGGTTTGCCGTCCAATTCACCCTCAAAAAAATACTGTCTTAATTCTGGGCGTATGGACTCAAAAAAATAACGCAAACGACCTAATAAAGGAAAGTTTTTTCTGATAGAATGACTCTTTTGAAAACTATCATAAGCTACCAAAATTATTATTAATAATGGTAAGAATAACCAAAAACGGGCTAATAAATGGGTGGCCACCAATAAACTCACCAAAACTAAAAGCCCAAGTGAGAAAACCCACATTAATAAAAAGGGTTTCCAAACGAAATTTAACTTTTCGCTTTTCATAAAAAATTAATAAAGAAATGGATTAAAAAAGATCTTAAACTTTTTTCCTCCTGATTATGGAATTCGAAAAAATCAGGAGGCCTTTGTTACAAAGGCTTTAGGATGAGATACACGGTAGCCTTTCCCTTTTGAGGAAATAGATAAATTTTGTAATATTTGAATTGCTACCTTCATTATTTTATACAAAGGTAAAACCAATTATAAGAATAAAAAAACTTTTTGACTTTTGTTTATTTCTAATGATCTCTAGTAAAATAAAAATTTAAGATATTTTATTTGTCCCTAAGAATTTCCTATGAAATAAAAACTAAATGAAGAAAAAATTATAATTCTGAAAATATTCTTGATTCAATTTTTCTACGAGCAATACTTACTTTACTTCTTCTAAATACTAAATAAATAAAAGCAGAAAAGCATAAAATGGATATAGCTAAAAAGGAAATAAAAAAGTTATTAGGATTATTGGCATACAACCAACCTCCTAATAATGCGCCTCCACCAATTCCGATTTCCAAAGCAATATAAACTGTGGCTAAAGCTCTACCAAAATACCGAGGTTCTGATAAATCAACCGCCCATGCAAAAACGGTTGGCGAATTCATTCCTACCCCTATTCCAAATAATACTCCTGCAATATATAATTGAGGTAAAGCATTGGCAGTGGCTAATAAAAACATTGCAAAACCCAATACAAATGAACTAATTCTTAATATGGCTACTCTACCATACTTATCCGAAGCTTTGCCCGCCAAAAATCGCATAGCAAGAGAACTTATAGTGAATATGGTAAAAAATAATCCTTTATTTTCAAGGCCTAAATGCTTGGATAAATCAGGAGTTAAGGTTAAAACAATTCCGAAGGCTGTACTTGTTAAAATTAAAATTATGGCCGGCCTAATAACTCGTGGTTCAAAAATTTCGACCCAGCTTACTTTTAACATTGAAGTATTAAATGGCTTTGGAGTTTTTAAGGTTTCTTTCATATTCCAAACCAATAAAACTGAACCTAAACCCATTATTGTGGAAGACCAAAACATTGCCATTTCGCCTAGTTTTAATGCCAATGCACTACCAATAGCTGGTCCGGCAGCCATACCCAATGAACCCGCTAGGCTAAACATTCCTAAAGCCTCTCCCCTTTTGCTCGAAGGAACAATATCGGCTACAAATGCTGAACTACCTGTTGGGGTAAAACCAGTTGAAAAACCATGAAATAACCTAAGCAAAAAGAAAAGGAAAATTGAGTTTACAAATCCGTATAAAACTCCACAAATGGCGGTTACAATGGCTCCAAATAACATTACTGGAATTCGACCCATTTGATCGGCTAATTTTCCAGAAAATGGTCTTGATAAACCCGCTGTTAAAGTAAATAAAGAAATAATTAATCCTTTATACTCTCCGCCCCCAATTTTCTCTAAATAGGCTGGTAATTCTGGGACCAACATATTAAAGCTTCCAAAAAACAAAAAACTACTTATGCATAAAACCAAGAAGTTTTTAGTATAAATAGTTTCTTTATTGGGTTTTGATTGGGCAGAATCTTGCAAAATTTTATTTGGTTTTTAATGGCTTTAGGTATTCAAATGAAGCCAAGCCCATTTTTTGTAAGCGGTATTGTATAGAGGTCCATAAAACCCCTAGACCATATTCTGTTGATCTTTTAAAATTAATTGAACTAGCCTCTTCAAAATATTTTGTTGGACAAGTAACCTCGGCAATATCATATCCAGCCATAAAAATTTGAGCCGTCATTTGATTATCAAAAACAAAATCATCAGAATTTGCTTCAATATTTACAGCTCTAATAACTTCTGCTGAAAAAGCACGGTAACCCGTATGGTATTCTGATAATTTTTGATTGATTAAAAAGTTCTGGAATAAGGTTAAACACCTATTAAAAACATATTTATAGATAGGCATTCCGCCTTTTAATGCACCTTTACCTAAAATTCTAGACCCATAAACCACCGGATACACATCATTTGCAATAATAGATGCCATAGCCATTATTAGTTTAGGTGTATATTGATAATCAGGATGTAACATAATTACAATATCAGCACCTAAATCAAGGGCTTTTTGGTAACATGATTTTTGATTACCACCATAACCTCTATTTTTGGGGTGACTTACAATATGTTTAATACCAATTTGTTTAGCTCTCTCTACCGTTTCATCTCTTGAGGCATCATCAACCAAAACTACTTCATCTACTATTTCAAAGGGAATTTCATTATAAGTCCGCTCTAGAGTAAGTGCCGCATTATAAGCTGGCAAAACAATAACTAGTTTTTTACCATTAATCATTGCTGCAAAATTACCCTTTAATCGTTAATGCCCAAATATTGTTCACGACAAATTTCTGCGATATGCTTAAATTTTAATCTATTAAGCGTTTTTTATTGAAAGATTGTTAAATCACAAAAAATAAATAGCCGGTATTTATCCCGCAAGGGAAAGAGAAAGTTAGAAAAAAGAAAAAATTATTCATCCCGCAAGGGCAAAAAAAAAGCCGCTTGTTAAAAAAACAAACGGCTTAATATTTTAATTATTTAGGATTAATGAACAGCAAAAATCGGGTAAATGGCTTGGTAAACCAAAGCACCACCGATATAACCGATTAAAGCTAACCAAGCAATACGTTTTAAATACCAAACAAAGTCTATGTTTTCCATTCCCATTGCAGCAACACCAGCAGCAGAACCTATGATTAAACAAGATCCACCAGTTCCGGCAGCATAAGCCATAAATTCCCACATTTTAGCATCAACCATAAAGTACTGAACATTCTGGAACATAAATACCCCCTCATGAACAATATCTGGATTGCTTACCGCAAATTGGAATGCCTCTGGATTAACTGTTGCAGATGCTAAAGGATACATACCCATAGAAGCCGCAACCAAAGGAACGTTATCTACAATTGCAGATAATAAACCTATAGCAAATACAATAATATCAAGATTACCAATGGCTTCGCTCATAGATAATGCTAGGTTTTTAAGAATTCCGGTTGATTCTAACGATGCAATTGCTAATAAAATACCTAAAAAGAACAATATACTAGAAGTATCAATTTTAGATAAGGCGTGAATAGCAGTATATGGCTTTTTCTCTTCTTCAGTTTTATCGATATGCAAAATTTCTGAAACCGCCCAAATTATACCAAGGCCAAACATCATACCTAAGTATGGTGGTAAGTGAAACAAGGTTTTAAAAACAGGTACGAATAATAATAAACCAATTCCTAAAAAGAACATTAATACAGAACCCCTAACATTTTCTTGCTTAGATGCCTCATCATAATCATATTCTGCTCTGCTTACTTCACCTTTTAATGTAAAAGACAAGGCTACTAAAGGCACTAACATACATACCAATGAAGGTAAAATAAGGGTTTTGATAATATTAGCTGGGGTGATTTGCCCGCCAATCCATAACATTGTAGTAGTAACATCACCAATTGGAGACCAAGCACCTCCTGCGTTTGCGCAAATGATAACCATACCTACAAATAATTTCCTTTGCTCTTTATCATGTACTAATCTTCTCAATAATGAAACCATTACAATAGTCGTGGTTAGGTTATCTAAAGCTGCAGATAAGAAAAAGGTGATAATTGAGATTACCCATAATAAAGTACGGGCATCTTTAGTTTTAATACGGTTGGTAATTACTTTAAATCCTTGATGGGCATCCACTATTTCAACAATAGTCATAGCACCTAATAAGAAAAATAGGATTTCTGCAATCGATTCAAAGTGATGTCCTAATTCGTGTTCAATTAAATGAGGATCGCCCGTATTAAAGATAGTCCAAGCAGCCCAGGTAACCACACCTATCAATAATGCAGGTGCCGCTTTATTTACCTTAAGCGGGTGTTCTAGCGCAATTGCCAGATAACCGATGATAAAAATTGAGATTAGTACAAGTTCCATTTCATTCAGTATAATTATGGCGGCAAATATATTTTAATTCAGTTGCCCTAAAAACATTTTGAATAAATTGTTTATCAAAAAAATCAATAATTTTTGAAAGACTTATAAATCCTTATACTCTGGAAGCTCTTTTAGATATTCTAAACTTTGTTTTTCAAAATCAATTTTACAATAAACATGAAATAAACCATTACTAATCATCAAATAAGGGATTTTTAATTTAAAATTATATACCGCAATTTGATTCAATACCTTTTGATCTATTTTTACATAAGGAGCTTTACACTCAATTAAAATCAATGGCTGACCATTTTTTCCGAATACGCGTAAATCTGTTCTTTTTGTTGACTCAAATATTTTTACTCCATTTTCAATAGAAATTAAACCTTGCGGGATGTTTTTTTCCACGCTTAAATAATTGATTATATGCTGCCTAACCCATTCTTCAGGGGTTAATACCACAAATTTTTTGCGAATTGAATCAAAAATTAGCTTTTTTTGCCCTTGAAGACTGAATCTGAATTCGTATTTCGGAAAATTTAATTCTTCCATATTGATAATAACCCGCAATTTACACTCAAATGGCTGAAAATACCTTTAAAATTTGTCAGGATATAATTAAAGATATAAAAAACAGAAAATTTGCCCCGGTATATTTTTTACAAGGTGATGAAAACTATTTTATTGATTTAATTAGTAATGCCATAGAAAATGAAATTTTAAATGAAGCTGAAAAGGGTTTTAACCAGACTATTTTATATGGAAAAGACACCAATGTATTAGACATAATGATGATGGCTCGTAGGTTTCCTATGATGTCTGACTATCAAGTGATATTGGTTAAAGAAGCCCAAAATTTAAAAGATTGGGAAAAATTAATTCCCTACTTACAAAACCCGGTACCATCAACTATTTTAGCATTTGCCCATAAAGAGAAAAAATTAGATAAAAAGACCAAAGCTGCTAAAGAAATGCTGAAACATATTTGGTTTGAATCAAAGGCATTATATGAAAATCAAGTTCCGGATTGGATTGAAACTTATGTAAAAAATGCAGGATATAGCATTGATAACCACGCTGCATTATTAGTGGCACAAAGTATGGGAGCTGATTTATCTAATATCTCTAATGAACTAAATAAAGTTTTTATTAATTTAAGTAAAGGCGCGCGAATTGGAGTTAAAGAAATAGAAGAAAATGTTGGAATAAGCCGAGAGTATAATGTTTTTGAACTTCAAGAAGCTGTAGGCAGAAAAGATTTTAAAAAATCACTCGAAATAGCCTTATACCTTGGTGGACAAAGTGGTGGATTAATAATGACCATTTCTACCATGTATGGTTATTTTTCCAAATTATATAAAATTCATTATTTAAAAGATAAATCGAGAGATAATGTGGCTAAAACAGTGGGCTTGGCTCCATTTATTGCTCAAAATTATATAAATGCAGCACAAAAATTCCAACTAAATGAGCTGGAATACGTTTTTAGTATTATAAAAGAATTTGACTTGAAATCGAAAGGAATAAATGACAGTGGTTCTGATGTTAAGGAACTTCTTAAAGAGTTCATTTTAAAAATTTTCGGTGGAAGAGTAACAATTCCTTAACATATTTAAATTTTTTTTATTTTATTCGTAGCAAACCAAAACAAGTGAAGATGAAAAGAAAATTACTATTAGCTAGTTTATTTTTACCTGGTGCATTAATGGCTCAAAACGCTTTAACTGTTAACCCAGATATTGATAAACCAGAAGTTTACAAAGAACGCGCTGTGGCGGTTGATCCACAGGTAGTAAATATTCCTAGTTTAGGAATGAACACCAATTATAAATATAAGAAAGTTCTTTCTTATAATTTCGTTCAAATAGGTTCTACCTATTATGATTTACAATCAAATGGTTCTACCGGCAACCGTGTATTACTGCACAGTAATGGAAATGTATCCGCAGTTTGGACTACAACCGAAAATACCGCAGCTGGTTTTCCAACTCGTGGAAGTGGATATAATCACAATAGCGGATCAGGATTTGGACCATCAGTATCAACCAGAATTGAATCTGTAAGAACAGGTTGGCCAAGTTTAGGCTTATTGGGTGATGGCTCAGAATATATTGTTGCCCATTTTGCTGAAAGTAATGGTGGGTTTTATGTTTCTAAAAATGGCTCAGTAGGGTCAAACACTTGGACTACCGGAAGAAATGTATTAGCAGGTAGCTCAGCTCGCTCTATTTGGGCTAGAACAGCAGCCAACGGAAATACCATTCATTTAATTTCTAGTTATTCTGATACTTTATCTACCGGTGGAAATATCTCTGTTAATGGGGTTATTAGACCTACTACTTATTCTAGATCATTAGACGGAGGTTTAACTTGGACTGATTCTTTAATCGTATTACCAGGTTATGATTCTACTCGCCGTTTATCAGGTAGTGCTGATGAATATGCAATTACTGCTAAAGGTAATACGGTAGCAATTGTAATGGGTGGTTTAGGTGATGATGTTACTCTATGGAAATCGATTGATAATGGAGATAATTGGTCTGTTACCATAGTAGATGAATTTCCATATGCTCCATTTACTAAAAAATTAACCGTAGATACTCCTTTCACCAATGATGGAACGGTAGATGTTATTATTGATAATAACGATCAAGTGCACGTATTCTGGGGATTAGGAAGAGTATTTGATAATGACACTTCAGATGAAAGCTTCTTCTTCTTCCCAGCGCAAGCAGGTATAGTACATTGGACTGAATCAAATCCTAATAATGCAGCAGTAGTTGCTACTATCCCTGATGAAGATTTAAGCGGAACTTTAGATATTGAACCAGGTACTTTTGCTGCTTTGCAGGATGGAAATATTCCACAAAACGTAGCAGGTGTGGCTCGTACTGGTAATACTTCATTAGTAACTATGCCAGCTGCAAGTGTTGATGCTAACGGTAATATTTACTTAGTTTATTCAGCACCACGTGAAAGAGACTTAAACATTGATCAATTAAATTACAGAGATGTTTTTGTTGTGGTATCTACTGATGGAGGAGCCACTTGGTCTGAACCACAAAACTTAACTCAGGCTCAAGGTATGGAAGATGCTTTCCCATCAGTTGCTAAAACTGCTGATAACTTCTTACATATCGTTTGGCAACAAGATGAAATTCCGGGTACCAACCTTCAAAATAATTCGGCCAACTTAAATAACCACCCCGTTGTAGAAAATAAAATTTTATATGCAGCAGTTCCTGTTCAAGAAATTTTAAATAATTCAATCGGAACCGGTGTTGGTGTAAGTACTGAAAATGTTTCTGCAGAATTATTTGTGGTTGGACAAAATTATCCAAACCCATTCCAAGGAGAATCTAAAGTAATTATTTACTTAACTAAAGAATCTGATGTTAAAGTAAGTATTACTAATATTTTAGGACAAACTTTACGCACTGAAACTCAAAATGGTTTAGGAGCGGGTAATCATGAATTAACTTTAGATGCTAATGGTTTAACTCCAGGTGTTTACTTCTATACTATTGAAGCAGCCGGACAAACCGTTACAAAAAGAATGTCTGTTAGATAATCTTTTAATACTTATCTAAAAAGGGTCGGTTTTTTATTAAAACCGACCCTTTTTTATTTAGAAAATTTTCCCAGGATTTAGAATATTTTTAGGATCAAAAACCTTTTTAATATTTCTCATTAATTCTAAATGAGAATCAGAAAACATAATTGGCATATATTCCTTTTGAACTAAACCAATTCCATGTTCGCCGCTAATAGTGCCGCCTAATTTTTTGCATAATTCAAAAATTTCTTTGATGGCCAATTTTAATTCGCCATTCCAAAAATCATCACTTAAATCACCTTTCAAAATATTAACATGCAAATTTCCATCGCCAGCATGCCCATAACATACCGATTCAAAACCGTATTTTAATCCAATAGCTTTAACCCCAGATAATAACTCGGGTAGTTGAGCCCTAGGGACAACGGTATCCTCTTCTTTATAAATACTTGTGGCTTTTACTGTTTCACCAATTGCTCTTCTAATTTTCCAAAAATGCTCTTTTTTATCAGCTGAATCTGCTAACAACACATCAAAAGCTTGTTTTCGATAAAGCGTTTCAGCTATTGATTCAATTTCTTTATTGATAATATCCAAATCATTTCCGTCCACTTCAATTAATAAATAAGCTTCACAATTTTCCATAAAGTCGAAGCTTAACCCTAAATGTTTGGCAGAGATTTCAATCCCACTTTTCTCCATAAATTCAATTGCTGAAGGGTTGGCCCCAGAAATAAGAATTGGAGCAACTGCCGCGCAAGCTTGTTCGGCATTAGAAAAACCGGCTAACAATAATTGAGAAATTTTAGGCAATGGAATAAGTTTAAAAACAATTTTTGTTACAATACCTAAGGTACCTTCAGAACCAATCATAAGATGAGTAAGGCTATATCCAGTAGAATTTTTCAAGGTATTTGCTCCGGTCCAAATTATTTCGCCATTGGGTAATACAACCTCTAAATTCAATACAAAATCGCGGGTTACTCCATATTTTAAAGCCCTCGGACCACCACTATTATGTGCAATATTTCCTCCTAAAAAACAAGAACCTTTACTTGCAGGGTCTGGTGGATAATACAATCCGTATTTTTCTAATTCAAATTTTAAAACATCGTTAATCACCCCAGGTTCTACTGTTACTTGAAAATTTTCTGTATCAATAGATAGAATTTTATTCATTCTTTCCATAGAAATAACAATACCCCCATGAATAGGCAGAGCAGCGCCACTGAGTCCAGTGCCGGCCCCTCTAGGAGTTATCGGAATATTTTTCATCCCCGCAAGGGAAACAATTTTAGAAACCTGCAAAGTGGATTCTGGAAAAACGACCAAGGATGGCGTAAAATGAAGGTCTTCTGTGTAATCAGAAGCATAATCATTTAGTTTTACATCATTGTATATAAATTGATTTTCGCCGAGAAAATTGCGAATTTCTCCGATAAAATCTTCATCAATTTGATTATATTCCATACATTTCTTGAAACAAAGTTCAAATTTAGAATATATTTACCGCTCAATTTAAAAAGTATGAAACGAATTAGCTTTTTTGCCATTGCTTTTTTATCCCTTGCGGGATGGGTAAGGGCTCAAGAAAAGACCATAAGCCTTGATGATATTTGGTTAAATGGTACCTTTAATGCTAAAGGAGTATCTGGTTTTCAGCCTAGTACAGATGGAGAAACCTATACACGATTGGAGTATGATAGAAGCAATAACAGAAATTTTATTGTAAAATATAATTACAAAACAGGTAATGTGGTAGATACTATTTATCGTTCTGATATGGTAAATGCCTCAAATACAGCAGCAGGAACCAGTTTAATTGAATCGTATTCATTTTCAAAAAATGGAAAATATTTAATTTATGCTTGCCATTCAGAATACATCTATAGACATAGCTTTAGAGCCTTATACTTTGTAGTTGATTTAAAATTAGGTAAACCTTTTCCTGTTAGTAGTGACAAAGTAAGATATGCAACATTATCGCCCGATGGTTCAATGGTAGCTTATGTAAAAGACAATGATTTATACGTAAAACCTATAATGGACCTTAATGCAACTCCAATTACCAGTGATGGTGAAGAAGATAAAATCATTAACGGCGCTGTAGATTGGGTTTATGAAGAAGAGTTTTCTATGTCGAACGGATTTTCTTGGTCAGAAGACGGAGAAAAAATAGCTTATTATAAGTTTGATGAATCTCAGGTTAAAGAATTTTCAATGCCTATTTATGGAAGTTTATATCCGCAAAATGATAATTTTAAATACCCTAAGGCAGGTGAGGCTAATTCGGTAGTTAGAATTTTTGTTTATGATGTAAAAAAAGGCAATAACAAAGAAATAGAAACCGGATATCAAAATGATCAATATTTACCAAGAATGGGTTGGACAGCGGAGAATGACAAAATGTATTTTATTAAATTAAATCGACTACAAAATAAAATGGAATTACATATAGCCGATGCAAATACTGGAAAAACTAATGTTATTTACACCGAAGAGAATAAATACTATGTAGATATTAATGATAATATTACTTGGTTACCAAATAAAAAAGAATTGATTTTTAGTTCAGAAAAAAGCGGTTATCATCATATTTATATAATGAATACTGATGGTAAAAATGAGAGAGCTTTAACTAAAGGAAATTTTGATATAGATCAGTTTTTAGGATATGATTCAAAGAATAATTTAATTTATTTTACTAGTGCTGAAGAGGGCCCTATTGCTCGTCATTTATACAGCGTTGATTTAAAAGGCAAGAAAACAAAAATAAGTAAGGCCGATGGATGGAATAGTGTTTATTTCAATTCAACCTTTACTTATTTCATGAATTCGAGATCAACAGCAAATGAGCCACCGGTTTATACTTTGCATGATGCCAAAGGAAATTTAATTAAAGAATTAGAAAATAATTCTGCTTTAAAAACGAAGATGAGAGATTACAATTTCGGAAAGTTTGAATTTTCTACAATTAATACGGCTTCAGGTAATCGATTAAATTACTGGATGTTGAGGCCAAATAATTTTGATCCGAAGAAAAAATACCCTGTTTTAATGTATGTATATGGAGGTCCAGGCAGTCAAACCGTTATGGATAGATGGGGTGGAGCTAATTCTATTTGGTATCAAATGTTGGCTCAACAAGGTTACATTATTATTTCAGTAGATAATAGAGGAACAGGATTTAGAGGAGAAGAGTTTAAGAAAATGACTTATTTGCAATTAGGTAAAATAGAAACACAAGATCAAATAGACGCTGCGAAATGGTTTGCTAAATTAGAATATGTAGATGCCAATAGAATAGGTATTTGGGGCTGGAGTTACGGAGGATACATGTCGAGTTTATGTTTAGCAAAAGGAAACGATATTTTTAAAATGGCAATTGCAGTAGCTCCAGTAACCAATTGGAGGTATTATGATAATATTTATACCGAGCGATACATGAGAACCCCTCAAGTGAATGGTGAAAATTATGATGCCAACTCCCCTATCAGTCATGTAGAAAAAATTAAGGGCAAATATTTAATCATACACGGAACTGCAGATGATAATGTACATTTTCAAAATGCGGTAGAAATGGTAAATAAAATGATAGAAAAAGGGGTAAAATTTGATTCAGAATTTTATCCAAATAAAAATCATGGAATAGGTGGTGGAAAAACGCGCTATCATCTTTTTGACCGAATGACTAGTTTTATTTTAGAAAATTTATAATTTGCCGAAGATTTTAAACTTATGAGTAATTCAGCTAAACATCCAAAAGGGCTATATGTTCTTTTCTTTACTGAAATGTGGGAACGTTTCGGTTATTACCTAATGTTAGGAATTTTTTCCCTATACATGTTAGATTCATGGGATAATGGAGGAATGGGATTTGATTCTCAGAAAAAATCCGACATTTACGGAACTTATATCGGTTTGGTTTATTTAACCCCTTTTATTGGTGGTTTGCTAGCAGACAGAGTATTAGGATATAGAAGATCTATTTTCTTAGGCGGATTGTTAATGGCTGCTGGTTATTTAGGCTTATCTATTCAAAATGAATCTGCTTTCTATATTTCACTTTTGTTAATAATAGTAGGAAATGGATTTTTTAAACCAAATATTTCAACTTTAGTTGGGAACTTATATAATGATGACCGCTATAAATCTAATAAAGATGCTGGGTTCAATATTTTTTACATGGGTATTAACATCGGGGCCTTTGTTTGTAATTTCGTTGCAGCATTTATGAGAATTAATTATGGATGGGGTTATGCATTTGCAGCTGCGGGTATTGGAATGTTAGTTGGTTTAATCATATTTATGGCTGGCACCAAACACGTTAAAGAAGCCGATATTATAAAACCAGCAAAAGAAGGCGATTTATCTTTAGCTAAAATTTTTGGTACTGTAATTTTACCAATGATTGGTTTCGGACTAATTGGTTATTTTATAGGAGGTGTAACAAGTTCAAGTAACCCAAATGGGAATATATTTGGAACTGATACCAATGATGCTTTTTTATTTGGTTGCGTACCAGTAATTTTATTTTTCGTATATCTTTTTGTTAAAGCAAATCAAGAAGACAAAAGACCTATTGGCGCTTTATTGGCAGTTTATGCATGTATCATAATTTTCTGGGCGGTATTTCACCAAAATGGAGATGCATTAACTGTTTGGGCAGAAGATTATACAGATAGAGAAATGCCAACCTCAGTAGCTTCTGTTGCTGAAAAAGTAGGGATGGCTCAAGTAGTTACTAACAATGGAGCAACCACAGATGAAAAAAGTGCTAAATATTTTTCAAATCTAGCACCAGAAAATATTCCTGCAGAAGGTTCTTCATTATTACTTTTTTCTGCAGAATTATATCAAAGTATTAATCCGTTTTGGGTGGTTTTATTAACTCCTGTAGTTGTAGGAATTTTTGGTGCGTTAAGAAAGAAAAATTCAGAACCTAGCACACCAACAAAAATTGCTATAGGTTTGGTAATTACTGCACTTTCTGCCTTAGTAATGGTTGGAGCAGTTTCTGCTTCTAATAATCTTGACCTTAAGGCTTCTAGTTGGTGGTTAATTGCTTCATATGGAGTAATTACAGTAGGTGAATTGTGCTTATCACCTATGGGATTATCATTAGTTTCTAAATTAAGTCCACCGAGGATTACGGCTCTTATGATGGGCGGCTTTTTCTTATCAACCTCAGTAGGTAACAAACTCTCTGGTGTATTATCAGGACTTTGGGATGGATTTGAAGATAAATCGTATTTCTTTTATATGAATTTTGGATTAGTAATGGCAGCAGCAATTCTTTTATTTTTTATGTTAAAATGGTTAAATGCTGTAATGAGAGAAAAAAATATTCAGTAAATTAAATTAATTTCATTAAAATTGGCCCACCCAAAAAGGTGGGCTTTTTTTATGTATCAAAATCAAGAAAATCCTAGTATAGAAGAAATCCAAAATTTTAAAGGTAAATATCCTCCTCAGTTAATTAGTTTATTTTTCACTGAAATGTGGGAAAGATTTACTTTCTATGGAATGAGAGCGCTTCTAATTTTATTTATGACGAAGCAATTACTCTATGCAGAAGATATTGCTAATTTAAAATATGGTGCCTACAATGCTTTTGTTTATGCCATGGGAATCTTCGGAGGAATGTATGCTGATCGATTTTTAGGTTCTAGGAAATCAATTTGGTTTGGTGGAATTTTAATGGCTGTTGGCAGTTTTGTTTTAATATTACCTTATGAATTTACTTTTTATATTGGTCTTTCAATAATTATTGTGGGAAACGGCTTTTTTAAACCAAACATTTCTTCCATGGTTGGTAAATTATATAAAGACGATGATACAAGAAGGGATGCTGGTTTTTCTTTGTTTTATTCAGGAATAAATTTTGGAGCATTTTTTGGTTCCGCTTTAGTAGGTTATGTAGGTGCCAAATATAGTTGGCACGCAGGATTTGGAATTTCAGGTATTTTTATGCTATTGGGTCTTTTTGTTTTTTCACGATCTCAAAAAAATCTAGGGCCAATTGGTTTGCCGCCTTCTGAGGAGTTATATAAAAAATATTTTTTGGGCTTAACCATAGAAAAATTTATTTATATCACTTCCATTTTATTAATTCCGGTATTCTATATTCTTTTAAATTATCATGAATTGGTTGATTATATCATGATCCCTTTATTGCCTATTTTTATAATTTTAGTCTTACTTATGGTAAAAGATGAAACTAAAGAAACTATTCAAAAATTAGGTGCAGCAATAATTCTAATCGTTTTTTCAGTATTATTTTGGGCCTTTTATGAGCAAGCAGGCGGGTCGCTAAACTTATTTGCTGATAAAAATGTGGATATGAAATTCCTTGGCTTTAATCTTGAACCAGCTTCTGTAAATAACGCATTAAATCCTTTATACATAATTATATTTAGTCCAATTGTAGGATTATTATGGTTATTTCTATCAAAAAGGAAATTAGAACCAAATTCAGCTTTAAAATTCTCAATTGGGTTAGTTTTATTAGGTATTAGCTTTTTAATGTTTGGAGGTAGTAAAGACCTAGCAAACGACCAAAACTTAATTCCTTTATGGATTTTTGCTCTCTCATATTTTGTAATGACTATGGGAGAATTATGCCTCTCTCCTATTGGTTTATCCATGATTACAAAATTATCTCCTGGCAAAATTGTTGGACTTATGATGGGTATGTGGTTTTTAGCTAGTGCTATAGGCCAATACCTTGCGGGATGGATAGGCTCACAAATTTCAAAAAACAATGCTTTGGTAAAATCTGGAAATGATAGTTATGATTCACTAATCAATTATACTGAAGGGTATAGCCAAATTGGTTATATCGCAATATTAAGTGGAGTTGTTTTGCTATTACTTTCGCCATTAGTAAAGAAGATGATGCATGGAATTAATTAACCCTTCATTTAAATGGTATGTAATTTACACAAGCGCTCGTGCTGAATCAAAAGTAGCCGAGCGCTTGTCTTTAGCAAATATTCAAATTTTTTACCCTACCCTACGTAAATTAAAACAATGGAGTGATCGCAAAAAGTGGATTGAAGAACCTCTTTTTAGATCTTACCTTTTTGTACTAATAAATGAAAAACAATATTTTGAAGTTTTAAATACTCCTGGGGTAGTTAAATATGTAAGTTTTGGCGGCAAAGCAGCCATTGTCTCTCAAAGAGAAATTGATCAATTAAAACTTTTAATTGAAGGTGCCTCTGACTTAGAAGTTATTGATGATTTTATGCAACCTGGCGAATTAGTAGAACTTATTGCTGGGCCAATGATGGGATTAAAAGGCGAATTAGTCGAATTTAGAGGAAATTCTAAAATGGCCGTTAGGGTCGATTATTTAGAAAAATCCGTGCTTTTTAGTGTCCCAAAAAACTATATACGCAAATTGTAGTTTGGGTTTTATGCACTAACTTGTTATTATTTCAGGTTTTCGTTTACTTTTGTAAAAAAGCAATTATTATTAATGAATCTTTCTAAGTTATCCTTATTTGCTCAAAAACGCGTTCCACGTTGGGTAATTCTCTTTATTGACTTACTTATTTGCGTATTTAGCTTTTTCTCAGCATATTTACTTAGATTTAATTTCTCTATATCTCCAAAAGAACTAGAAGAAATGTTTAGGCTATTGCCTTTAGTTTTGGCAGCAAGAGCTTTAGCTTTTTTCTGGACTAAAACCTACACTGGAGTTGTTAGATATACCGGTTCCCAAGATGCCATTCGAATATTTATCGCATTAGCCGCAAGTTCTTCGGTAGTAAGTTTCATAAATTTTATAGGACTCGTTTTAGAAAACCAAGTATTAATTCCTTCTTCAATTATTATCCTTGATTTTATTTTAGCCTTACTAGGTATGGTTGCAGCCCGTTTGGGTTACAAATTATTCTTCCAGCAAATAAAACCAGGATCAACAAATAAAATTAATGTAGTCATTTTTGGTGCTGGTCAATCCGGTATGATTACCAAAAAAACCCTAGAATCTGATAATAGAAATTCATATAATATAATAGGGTATTTAGACGATGATCTTAAAAAAGCTAAAACCAGAATAGACGGTATAACTGTATTTAATACAGAAAAAGACTTTGACCGTATTCTTTCTACCAATAAAATTGATGAATTAATTATTTCTATTCAGAATATTTCTAAAAACAGAAAAAAAGAAATAATTGAAAAAGGTTTATCCCATAATGTTAAGGTAAAAAATATTCCTCCAGTTGAAAAATGGATTAATGGAGAATTAAGTTTTGGACAAATAAAAAATGTAAAAATTGAAGATTTACTCGAAAGAGATGAAATCCAATTGGATAAACAAAAAATGTCTGAAATGATTGCTGGTAAAACCGTTCTAATTACAGGTTCTGCTGGTTCTATAGGCTCAGAAATCGTAAGGCAAATAATTCCTTTTTTTCCAGAACGATTAATTTTATTTGATCAAGGTGAAACTCCTCTTTATGAACTTGAAAAAGAGTTAATAGAGAAGTTTAAAAATCACCCCATTCTAAATAAAATAGAATATATCGTTGGAGATATTAAATCCTATTCAAAGGTTTCAAGAACATTTAAAAAATATAAACCCCAATTAATATATCATGCTGCTGCTTATAAGCACGTTCCACTAATGGAAGGAAACCCAGCCGCTGCTGTATTAACCAATGTAATGGGAACTAAAATTTTAGCTGATTTAGCGGTTGAACATCAAGTTTCAAAATTTGTAATGGTAAGTACTGATAAAGCAGTAAATCCAACAAATGTGATGGGAGCCTCAAAAAGAGTTGCTGAAATTTATGTTCAATCTTTAAATTTCTCGGAAAAAAATAAAGGTACACAATTCATTACCACTCGATTTGGAAATGTTTTAGGTTCTAATGGCTCAGTAATTCCTTTGTTCAGAAAACAAATAGAAAAAGGCGGACCAATTACGGTAACACACCCTGAAATTACACGTTTCTTTATGACCATCCCAGAGGCTTGTCAATTAGTTCTTGAAGCCGGTAATATGGGCAAGGGTGGAGAAATTTTCTTATTTGATATGGGGCAATCTGTAAAAATTGTAGATTTAGCTAAAAAGATGATTAAACTATCCGGTTTAACCCTTGGAAAAGATATTCAAATTGAATTTTCTGGATTAAGACCTGGTGAAAAAATTTATGAAGAGTTACTTCAAGATACAGAAAACACCGTTGCTACTCATCATCCAAAAATTACTATTGCTAAAATTAAACCATTCGATTATTCTCTAATCAATGAAGAAATTGATGAATTATTAGAACTGGTTTCTGAGGATTCAAACGAATCTATTGTTAAAAAAATGAAACAAATAGTTCCTGAATTCATAAGTAATAATTCCATCTATACCGCATTGGATGTAATCAAGATTTCTCAATAATTGTTTAACATTAAGTTTATTTATAATACCTGTTAAAAATATTAGATATTATAAATCAATAAATTATATAATTCTTAATATAACATAATTCTTAGAGAAAATCAAATTGATTATTATAATAACTAAGTTTTAAAAAATCTAAAACGCCTAAAAAATTGGAAAACAATGTCATATTTAGGTCATTTTATTTAGAATCATTCTAAATTAAAAATATTACAAATTTCTATCCCTAAAAAAGCAATTGAATTATATATTTGCGGGCGGTTTCATGGGATAATTATATCCATTTTTGAAGCTCATGGGTTAATAAACCGATCGATATGCACGTCAGACTCACTGCTTTTATTAAAACTGTATTATTGGGAATAGCACTAAGTGCTTCATTCTCAACATTTGCCCAAGATGCAACAGAGGGCCAGAAATTGTTCGAAGCCAATTGTGTTTCGTGTCATGCCATTAATGAAAAATTGGTAGGACCGGCTTTGAAAGATGTTCATACCAGACGACAAGAAGGCTGGTTAATCAAATGGATTAAAAATTCGCAAGCAATGATTAAAGCGGGCGATCCAATTGCCGTCCAACTCAGTGAAGAGTATAATGGAGCGGTAATGAATTCATTTGAGAACTTCTCAGACAATGATGTAAAAAACATATTAGCTTACATCAAAGAAGCTGGAGCTGCACCAGCGCCTAGTCCAACCCCAACTGAAGGAACTGCTACTACGGTTGCTCCTACTTCAACAACTACTGGCGGTGGAAATGGGTTTTACAGCAATTCAACTTTTTATGTTTTAGGAATTTTGTTTGCAATTTTATTGTTAATCACAATATTGTTGTATAGCGTTAATCAAGTATTAAGAAAGTTAATCGCCCAAAAATATCCTGAATTAGTTCCAGCATCGGAAGCTAATAAAGTATCATGGGTTGATGCTAAATTTAAACCTTGGTTAGCCTCATTAAATCCAACTATCGCAACATTAGTAGTTGTTACTGTTTTTGCTGCAATAGGTGGTGGTTTATACTTCAAATATGCTAATGAAGAAATTGGTGTACAACAAGGATATGCTCCTACACAACCAATTAATTTCTCGCATGAAATTCATGCAGGGACATACAAAATGGATTGTCAATATTGCCATAGTTCGGCTGCAAAATCAAAACAAGCTTCGGTTCCTTCAATTAATACCTGTATGAACTGTCACAGTTATGTTGATGCAAAAGATAAATATAATGGACAAGTAAGCCCTGAAATTCAAAAAGTAAGAGACGCTTATAAGAACAATACACCAGTAAAATGGGTAAGAATTCATAACCTACCTGATCATGCTTATTTCAATCATGCGCAACACGTATCAATTGGAAAAGTAGAATGTCAAACTTGCCATGGTGAAATAGAAAAAATGCCTGTTGTAGAACAAGCCAGTTCTTTGCAAATGGGATGGTGTATTAATTGCCACCGTGAAGCTAAAGTAGATGTTGCTAATAATGATTATTATGAGCAATTACATAGCGAGTTGAAGAAAATGGGTAGAACTACTTTAACCGTTGAAAAAATTGGCGGTTTAGAGTGCGGTAAATGCCATTATTAATTTTTGAAATATTCCATAAATATATAAATCAAAGCTTTGATGGAAAATAAAGCCAAATATTGGAAAGGTTTTGAGGAGTTAAACAAAGACCCTGAATTCCTTCAATATCAAAAAAATGAATTCGCTGAAGGTTTACCCCTTGATGAAGTATTAAATGAAAATAATTTAAGCTTATCATCAAACCGTCGCGATTTTCTTAAATTCTTCGGATTTAGTGTTTCAGCCGTAGCTCTTGCAGCTTGTAACAAGGCTCCAGTTAAAAATGTTATACCTTATGTTGTTAAGCCTGAAGAAATTACTCCAGGAATTCCAAACTGGTATGCATCCACTTTTAACGGTACCAGCGTTTTAGTTAAAACCAGAGAAGGTAGACCAATTAAACTTGAAGGTAACCCTCTATCACCGCTTACGCAAGGTGGTGTTGATGCTTACACTCATGCTTCCTTATTAAATCTTTATGATACCAAGCGTAACATGTACGCTACTAAAGATTCAAAAGAAATTGATTGGAAAGATGCAGACGCTGAAATCATCAAAAATTTGAATGAAATTAGTGCTTCTGGACAAGCCATTGCATTAGTAACGCCTTCTATTTCTAGCCCTTCAACCTCATCAGTAATTAGTCAGTTTAAAGCTAAATATGCTACTGCTAATCATATTTCTTATGATGCGGTTTCATATGCTGGAATTTTGGTGGCAAATGAGCGTTCCTTTGGCAAAAAGGTAATACCTAATTACCGATTTGATTTAGCCAAAACCATCGTAAGTTTTGGAGCTGATTTCTTAGGTACTTGGTTAAATACTAACCAATACTCCAGACAATGGGCTAAAAATAGAAATTTAAAAAATGGTGAGAAATCGCTTTCAAAACATTATCAATTTGAGGCTATATTATCATTAACTGGTTCTAATGCAGATTACAGAGCACCACTAAAACCTAGTAGTGAAGCTGCCGCAATAGCAACTTTATACAATGAAATCGCTAAACTAGCTGGTTGGACCACCTTAAATGCTCCAAAAGTAGAATTAGCAGGAAATACCATTTCCTTAGCTGCTAAGGATCTTTGGGAAAATAAAGGCCAATCATTAGTCGTTTCTGGATCCAATGATGTTAATGTTCAAATCTTAGTTAATCAAATCAATACTGCCCTTAGCAATATTGGTAAAACAGTAGATTTAGACAATTATTATAAAAATAATAACGCTGACGATTCTGCATTTGCAAATTTTGTTACTGAATTGTCAAGTGGTAAATATGGCGCAGTAATTTTTGCTGGAGTAAATCCAGTTTACACTCACCCAAATGGAAATAAACTAGCTGAGGCCATTAAAAAAGCCAAACTTAGCATTTCAACTGCTTACTTCTTAGATGAAACCGCTAAAGCTTGTAAATTTGTTTGTCCAGATAACCATTGGTTAGAAAATTGGGCAGATTCTGAACCAGTTGCAGGCCATTTCTTATTGAGCCAGCCAACCATTCAGCAAGTTTTTAATACCCGTCAAACGGAGCAATCTTTATTGACTTGGGCAGGAGTATCTACCAATTATTATGATTTAATTAAATCAAACTGGCAATCTTCTGTATTCCCAACTCAAAATAAATACGCATCATTTACTGAATTCTGGAATAACAGTCTTCATAATGGTATGTATATTAAAGGAGAAATTACTCCAAATGCCTACGGAATGAGTGCAAATGCAGCTGAGGCTTTAGCCAATGCATTAGCATACAAACCAAGTGCAGGATTAGAATTAGTTGCTTACCAAAAAGTGTCTATCAGAAATGGAGAGTTTTCTGATAACCCTTGGTTACAAGAATTACCGGACCCAATTACTAAAGTAACCTGGGATAATTACGCGAGTTTATCAAAATCAACTGCTGATGAACTAGGTGTAAAAGATGGTGATTTAGTAAAAGTAATAACTGCTAATCAAACTATTGAAAGTTTACCAGTATTGGTTCAACCAGGCCAAGCAAGAGGCACAGTAGCCATTGCAATTGGTTACGGTGCTAACAAAGAAGGATCAAAAGAAGTTATTGGTGCTAATATTTATCCATCAGTTTCTTACAGAAATGAAACTTTCCAGTTTAACAATGGCGGTGTGAAGGTTGAGAAAATATCTGGCGAATATGAATTAGCTAGAACTCAAACTCACCACTCTATTGAAGGAAGAGATATAGTTAGAGAAGCACCACTTCCAAATTATATCCAAAATCCTGGAATTAGAAATGAAGATAAATTAGGTATTTTAAGAGATAAAAATCAAAACCTAGTAACCCTTTGGGAAGAGTTTGATAACAAAGGTCACAAATGGGGAATGGCAATTGATTTGAATCTTTGTACTGGTTGCGGTGCTTGTATCGTATCTTGTAATGCTGAAAACAATGTTCCAGTTGTTGGAAGAGAAGAAGTACGCAGACGTCGCGAAATGCATTGGATTAGAATTGATCGTTATTACAGATTTAATCCTTCTAAAGCAAACGAAGAATATCAAGCTGAAGATGAAAAATCACCAGGATTTAAAGGCGTTGCTAAAGGAGCCTTTAATTCTGCTACCAATGAATATCTAAGTTACGGTACTACTAGAGAAGACGTTTATACTAAATTCGATAATTATGACGAAATTAGTGTAACACACGTGCCAATGATGTGTCAGCATTGCGGTCACGCACCTTGCGAAACTGTTTGTCCAGTATTAGCTACTACACACTCTAGTGAAGGATTAAACCAAATGACTTATAACCGTTGTATCGGTACTAAATATTGCGCAAACAACTGCCCATATAAAGTAAGAAGATTCAACTGGTTCCGTTATAACGATAATGATAACTTTGATTATTATCTAAATAATGATTTAGGTAAAATGGTTATCAATCCAGATGTTACCGTAAGAACTAGAGGGGTTATGGAGAAATGCTCTTTCTGTGTTCAGAGAATTCAATACGGTAAATTACAAGCTAAATTAGAAAATCGTGCAGTAAAAGATGGAGACATCAAAACTGCTTGTCAGCAATCTTGCCCTACAGGTGCTCTAGTATTTGGAGACTTGAAAGATCCTAATAGCGAAATCAGCAAACTTTTCAGAAATGAAAGAAGTTATGCTATGCTCGAAGAATTAAATATTCAACCTTCAGTGGTTTACATGACTAAAATCAGAAATACTGAAGAGGATAAAACAGTTAAAGCACACGCAGAAGCCCATTAATAATAAAAGAACAGTATGTACGAATCTCCAATAAGAGAACCACTTGTAACCGGAGGCAAAACCGTTTCTGATGTTACAAGAGACATCTGCAGGCCATTAGAAAATAAGCCAACTAAAGCCTGGTGGTTAGGATTTACCCTTTCCGTTATTTGTCTTGGTATTTTAGTTTACACCTTAGCCCTATCTTCATTTGTGGGATTAGGAACCTGGGGTATTAATAAAACTATTGGCTGGGCATGGGATATCACCAACTTCGTATTTTGGGTAGGTATCGGTCACGCCGGAACACTTATTTCAGCAATCCTTTTATTATTCCGCCAAAAATGGAGAATGTCAATCAACCGTTCTGCGGAAGCGATGACCATCTTTGCGGTTATGTGTGCTGCAATTTTCCCATTATTCCACATGGGTAGAGTATGGATTGGACCTTATTGGGCTCTTCCACTACCAAATGCATTTGGTTCTTTATGGGTAAACTTTAACTCACCATTATTGTGGGACGTATTCGCGATCTCTACCTATTTCTCAGTATCCTTATTATTCTGGTACTTAGGTATGATTCCGGATTTAGCAACCATTAGAGATAGAGCAACCACCAAAGTTCGTAAATTCATCTACCATTTCTTTTCAATGGGTTGGAACGGGTCTACACGCTCTTGGGCTAGATATGAAGTGGTGTCTTTAGTATTAGCAGGTATTTCAACTCCTCTAGTACTTTCAGTGCACACCATTGTATCTATGGACTTTGCTACTTCATTAGTACCTGGATGGCACACCACCATTTTCCCTCCATACTTCGTAGCCGGAGCAATTTTCTCTGGATTTGGTATGGTATTAACTTTATTAGTAATTGCTCGTAAAGTAATGAACTACGAAGATTATATCACAATTGGTCACCTAGAAGCGATGTGTAAAGTTGTTATGCTAACTGGTTCAATGGTTGGTTTTGCATACATTACAGAATTCTTTGTGGCATGGTATTCTGGAGTTCAATACGAACAATATGCTTTCTTAAACAGAGCATTTGGTGAATACTGGTGGGCATATTGGTCTATGATGACTTGTAACCTAATTGCACCTCAGGTATTCTGGTTCAAATGGGCAAGAACAACTCCTTGGTTTATTTTTATATTATCAATTATAGTTAACATAGGTATGTGGTTTGAGCGTTTCGTAATTATCGTTACCTCATTACACAGAGATTACTTACCTTCTAGCTGGGCTATGTACTCTCCTACTGCTACTGAAATTGGTATTTTTATTGGAACATTTGGATTATTCTTTACCTTATTCTTCTTATTTGCTCGTTTCTTACCAGTAATTAACATGGCTGAGGTAAAAACCATACTTCCTAAAGTAGAACCTAAAGGACATGATGCTCATCATACTAATCATGCACCTGTAACACCAAAAGAGGAGGAAAAAATTAATGGCTAATAAAAATCAAATGATCTATGGCATATTTGATGATGCCGATAGAATCCTCGACGCTGCTTACAAATTCAAAGATCTTGGAGTAAAAATTCAAGATTGTTATACCCCGCACCCAGTGCATAATCTGGATCGTGCTATGGGAATAAAAAGAACTCGTTTAACTGTTGCTGCATTTATGTGCGGTGGTTTAGGAACTTTAACTGCAATCATTTTACAAATCTTTATGAACGTTAATGATTGGCCGATGATTATTGGTGGAAAACCGAATGATGGTTTTTACCCAAATATGATTCCGGTTATGTTCGAATTAACCATCCTTTTCACAGCTTTCGGAATGGGTATTTTATTCTTTTACAGAACTAAAATGGTTCATGGTGCTAATGAACAAATCATTGACTTACGTCAAACAGATGATCTATACATTATGGCTATTGAGGTTGAAGGAAAAAATTTTAACAAAGATTTAGTTAATAAAACATTAGTTGAGCATGGTGCTATTGAAATTAGAGAACAGGAGGCTAACAATGAGAAATAAACTATATATAGCTGCCGCTGTATTATTTGCTGGATTTGGATTCCAAGCCTGCACCGCAGGAGGAGACGACCCAGGGGTTGAATACGCACCAGACATGTACGTTTCAAAAGGTTGGGAACCTATGTCTCAATTAGCTGAAAAAGAATATCATATTGTGAAAAATGGTCAAACAATTCCATTAACCAAAGATGGTAAGACCATGAAAGAACCCGTAAAAGGAACCATTGCAATGGATTTAAAATACCTTGCGGGAAATACACAATTAAACAATTCTTTGTTATTCCAATATCCATATGAAAAGAATGCAGATGGATATGATGCAGCAAAAGCCAACTTAAAAAATCCACTTCCACTTACTCAAGAAAACCTTGAGGTAGGTAGAGTTCTATACAATATCAATTGTTTGCCTTGCCACGGTGAAAAAGGTTTAGGTGATGGAGCTGTTGCAGCAAAATTCCCACCTAAAAATATTCCATCTTATAAATCAGATCGAATTTTAAATTTACCTGATGGTGGAAAGTATCACTCAATTACCTACGGTATTAACCTTATGGGTTCTTACGCATCCGTTCTTACTCCGGAAGAACGTTGGAAAGTTATTCATTACGTAAACTATTTGAGCAAAAACTAGTACAGGAATGGGACATCATCACGCTATAACATTATCTGACGAAAAGTTTGAATTCACCTCTAAACTAAAAAGTATTTTAGGTGGTGTAATTGTTGTCGGATTAATTATTACCCTAATAGGGGTTTTTCAAATCAAAAATGCATCCCACCATGGCGATCATACTGCTTTAGCTTCTGCAAGTGAAGCGGTGGCAGGTTCTCATGAAGGTGGCCATCATGGTCCTACTTGGGTAACTCGCTTATGGGCTAACTTATTAATTAATACTTATTATTTCTTAATTATTGCCCTTGCGGGAACTTTTTTCATCGCTGTAAACTATCTTGCTAATGCTGGCTGGGCTACAGGTATTAAAAGAATTCCTGAGGCTTTTGGAGCTTATTTACCTTTCGGTTTAATATCTTTAATCGTAGTAACTTACTTCGGCGGACATGATTTATACCATTGGTTAGCTGATGGAATTACTGATCCTAATTCTTCAAATTATGACCCTATTATTGCCGGAAAATCTGCAATTTTAAATTCAGGTTGGTTAATTTGGGGATCATTAATTATTGGAGCTATTTGGATTATTTTCCATTTCTTATTAACCAAAGCTTCCCGTCAAGAAGATCATGAGGGTGGATTAAAGTTCTTTGATAAATCAGTTAAATTATCTGCAGCTTTTACCTTCATATTCGCATTTAGCTTTTCAGTTTTTGTTTGGGTAAATATTATGTCCGTAGATCCACACTGGTATTCTACCATTTATGTAATCTACAACTTCGCTATTTCTTTCGTTACCGGTTTAACCGTAATGTGTTTGATAGTACTTTACCTAAAATCTAAAGGATACTTAAGTTTTATTAATGGAGAACATATTCATGATTTAGGTAAATTCATGTTTGCATTCTCAATTTTCTGGACCTATATCTGGTTAGCTCAGTATTTACTTATTTGGTATGCTAACATTCCAGAAGAAACCATTTACTATTGGGAAAGAATGATGAATTCTACTTATTTCAGAACTCTTTTCTTCACTAATATTGCTTTAAATTTTGTTATACCTTTCATTACCTTAATGACTAGAGATAATAAAAGAAATCCTAAAGTTTTATTCTTTGTTGGTGGAATTATCTTAATCGGACATTGGCTTGATTTATATTTAATGATTATGCCAGGTACCGTAAAAGAAATGTCATCTATAGGAGCATTAGAAATTGGAATGCCATTAGTATTTGCTGGAATATTTTTATTCATCGTGTTTAACGCACTTACTAAAGCAAACTTATTCCCTAAAAATCACCCTTATTTAGAAGAATCTGTTCACCATGATGTTGGACCTTAGTCTTTAATAAAAAATATTTTTAAGCCCGATCTAATCCATCGGGCTTTTTTATTGATATAACTTTTATTCAATAAAATATCTTTATTAATCCAGCAAGGTAAAATTAGAAAAGCCCAAGACAAAGAATGCCGTTGATAATACAGCCTAATAACTTGAAAATCAAAATCCCGCAAGGAAAAATAAAATAAAAGACTAAGCAAACGAGAAATTTCGTAACAAAGCAATCTAAACAGCGATAAACATCCCGCAAGGTGATCAGGTGATCAGATGATCAGTTTGATAAAAAGAGGACAGAATAATCAAAGCAAATGTATTTGCTCATTAATTAATTATCCCGCAAGGAAATAATAAAACTAAGCTTTCATATTTTGATTGAAATGAAAACGGCAAAGAGGCTCGTATTCATCTTTTTCGCCTAATAAAACTCTTTGATTTAGGTCTTTATTTTTGCGGTAAGAATGGGTGGCTAATGCGCCACATTTTACACAAATGGCGTGGACTTTAGTAACAAAATCAGCAATGGCGAGCAATTCAGGCATTGGACCGAATGGTCGGCCTAAATAATCCATATCTAAACCAGCAACAATAACTCTTTTTCCCATAGCGGCCAAACTAGTGCAAACCTCCACCAATGACTGATCAAAAAACTGAGCCTCATCAATTCCTACAACTTCAGCTGTGCCAGCCAATAACAATATATTTTGGGCTGACTTTACAGCTGTGGAATTCATTCCATTTTCATTATGAGAAACTATTAAAACCTCATCGTATCGAACATCAATTTCGGGTTTAAACAACTCTACTTTTTGTTTAGCAATTTCTGCTCTTCGAACTCGGCGTAATAACTCTTCAGTTTTGCCAGAAAACATGCATCCGCAAACTACTTCAATCCAGCCCCTATCGGCACTTTTTCCTATTTGAGGTTCAACAAACATTTTTTAATAGACATTTACACAAGCCCCGGTGCAATAATATTTAAGCATTAATTGGTTAAATAAAATCGCAGCCCTTATTTTTGACCTACAAAATAAAATGAAAATGGGCAACAGAAAAGCAATTCACGAAAAAATTAAATCTATTTTATTTCAATTAACTAGTTATAATGATAGTTTTAGTAGCACTGTACCCCGTTTAAGTCAGTTAGACATTGATTTGTTAAGAAAAAGCACTATTGAATTATATGAACAAGTTAATCTTTTACAATTTAATAGGGAACTTAGCATTGAAGCGCAGATACCAGAATCTGAAATTTTAAAAGAAAAGAAAATTTCTCATCCAATAATTGAAGAGAAGAATAAAACTGAGGAAAAACCTAAGCTAGAAAAAAAACCAGAAATAATTAAACCAGTAATTCAGCCAGAAATTTTTACTCCAAAAGAGGAAATAAAAATTGAAACCGAACCTGAACAAAATCCTTTAAGCGAACCGGTAATTGAAGAAAAAACAGAATCAATTAGCGAAAAAATTGAGATTATTGCTCAAGAAAAGATTGAAATTGAACCTGAAAATTCCGAAATAATTAACGAAGAAATTCCAGAGAATATTCAAGAAAAAATTGCTATTGACATTGAAGAAAATTCAGAAGAAATTATAGAAGAACCAATTAGTAGCTCAATTGAAGAAGAAAATAAAGAAAATCTTGAAGAACCTATTGAATTAATTTCTGAAAAAATTGAAGAAATTATTGAGAAAAATCCTATAGTTATAGAACAAGTAAATATTCAAGTAAATATTGAAAATCAACAAGTTATTCAAAGTAAATTCGCTAAAATTTTCCCTAATTTAGAGAGTAATGATTTAGCCTCAAAATTAACACAAACCCCAATTCCAGATTTAAAAAAGGCTATAAGTATTCATAAGAAATTTGAGTTTATTAACAAATTATTTAATGGTAATCACGAAGCCTATACCAGGCACGTACATTTATTAAATACCTGCAAAAATTCAGATGAGGCAGAAACCATTTTCTTCGATCAATTACAAAAAGAATACAAGTGGGATTTGGAAGATCCATTGACAATTGAGTTTGCAGATTTAATCAGAAGAAGATATTTATAAAAGAAAATTAGTGTATTCACAAATAATTTAAAAGGCCTGATTAATTCAGGCTTTTTTTATGTCCTTAAATTAGTTTTTAATAATTCTAAGAAATCAATATTAATAAATAATAATTAAATAAAAGGAAATGAAAATAATTTAGATGGGTGAATATTTGGAGCAGCAGTCCTCTTTTGAGAGTAGTTATCCCTTTGAGCTTTGGAATTTTTTTCAATAGCTATTTTTTTATTTATTCAGAAATTTTAATTCTCTTATTAAGCATTTGTTTATTATTAAGTGTAATTAGCATAATAAAAAAACGATTTGATTATACTACACATAATATCAATATCATTACACAAACCCTATTCTTCTTCTTTGCAGGAATGATATTAGTTAAAAAGCCAATTATTATTGAGGAGGAAATAAAAGCAATAGGAATAGTAGAAGAAATCAAAAGTAAAAGTGCAGGTACCGATTATTGGGTAAAAATCCATGATCAGAAAAATAATACACGAAAAATTCTGGTTAAAAATTCGGATAAAATTCTAAAAAGAGGATATAAAATTGCCCTTGCGGGATATTTATCAGAAATTGAATCAGCAAAGTTTCCAGGAGGATTTGACCCTAAAGAATATCATCAGAAAATGGGTATATTTTTACAGAGTAAAAATACCGAAATAATAGTTTTAGATACAAATGGAAGTTGGAATTATTACATCAAAAATAAATCAATAGAGATTCAAAAAATATTAGCTGAAAACATCGAAAAATCATTGGGAAAAAATAAAGAATCTGGATTTTTAATTGCCTTAACCTTAGGAGATCGATCCGGTGTAGATTATGAGATCATTAATCAATTTTCGAATACGGGATTAATTCATGTTCTAGCAGTTTCAGGTTTACATGTTGGGATAATTTTCGGCATAATTTCATTTGTATTAAATCGGCTAAAATGTAATAAAAATTTAAGCAGTGCCATTTCAATATTGGTTCTTTGGGTTTTTGCCTTAATTTCTGGTTTTAGTCCTTCTGTAATTAGAGCTGCCATAATGTTTAGTTTTTTGGTTTTCGGACAGAGTATAAAAAAGAAAGGGCAATCATTAAACTTTTTAAGCGCCTCAGCTATTTTGCAATTAGTTATTGATCCTGCAATTCTATTCCAACCCGGATTTCAACTCTCTTACTCAGCGGTACTGGGAATATTAGTATTTCAAAAATCCTTTTCAGGCAATTATAGACATCCTAATTTTATTATGGAACAAATAAAAAGTATGACTAGTGTTACCCTATCGGCTCAATTAAGTACCTTAGGATTTTGTTTATATCATTTTAAACAATTTCCGGTATATTTTTTAATAAGTAACCTCCTTATTTTACCAATTATTCCAGTTTTCTTAATTATTGGGATTTGTGGGACATTCTTGCATTACTTGCCTTACAGCGATGAGATTAGCGAATGGATTATAAATCCATTTACTCGGTTTTTATTATTTTCAATTGAGCAATTATCACATTTACCTGAATCCGTAATTTATTTCCCTAATTTTGGGTATATAGATTTTGTATTAATAAGCGTAATGATCATTTTGATTAAATACGGAATAGAATTCGGTTGGAATTACATAATTAAATATCAAATAATTTTATTAATCATATTTCAGTTAAATCCCATTTATCAAAGCATATTAAATAAAAAAAATTATCAGGTATATGGCAAAAAACATTTAATCAATAATATTTTAATAATGGAGAAGGCAGATATTTTCATTAATGAAAATCAAATAAAAAAGAATGGGATTGAACATGTTTTATGGATAGAAAAAGCTTCTGAAAAATGAGATTTTCTTTTTAAAATAGCCATTAATAATGTTTAATTTTGTAATATGTTATCAAACGTTAAGTACGAATTAAAAGATAGAATTGCATATATAATATTAAACCGTCCTGAAAAGAGAAATGCCTTAAATGCTCAAATGGTTGAGGAATTAAAAATTTGTTTAGATAAGGCTACTGAGGATAAAAAATGTAAGGTAATCATCTTAAAATCAAATGCTGAGGTATTTTGTGCAGGAGCTGATTTAGCCTATTTGCAGCAATTACAAAACTTTAGTTATGATGAAAACTTGGCTGATTCCTTATCTTTAATGGCCTTATTCAAAAAAATACACGACTGCCCGAAGGTAATAATTTCTTGCATTGAAGGTCATGCATTAGCTGGAGGTTGTGGTATAGCGACCCTATGTGATTTTTCATTTTCCATTCCAGAAGCAAAATTTGGATATACCGAAGTAAAAATCGGATTTATTCCAGCCATTGTTATGGTATTTTTAATTCGCAAAATTGGTGAAGGAAAAGCTCGTGAACTTTTATTAAGCGGTAAAGTGATTGAGGCCGTCGAAGCTCAAAAAATGGGTTTAATTAATTACGTAATAGAGAAAGATCAAATTGAATCAGAAGTATTAAAATTTGCTACACAATTAGTTAATGAGACCTCTGGACAAAGTATTATGTTAGTTAAAGAGATGATGGCAGAGGTTCAAAATTTGAGCTTAGAATCAGGTTTAAGATATGCTGCTGAGATGAATGCCAAAGCTAGGGGATCTGAAGATTGCAAAAAAGGGATTAAATCATTTTTAGATAAAAGTAAATTAAGCTGGTAATGATTATTGATACACATAGTCATTTATACGATGACAGCTTAAATTCAGATATTTCTGAAGTAATAGAAAGGGCAAAACAAGAGGGCGTTCAAATACATTTATTGCCGAATATAGATGTAGAGAGCATTGCAAAAATGAAGAATTTGCATAAAAATTATCCATCACAAACCAAAATGATGATGGGTTTACACCCTTGTTATATAAAGGAAAATTACCTTGAAGAGCTCGAAAAAATAAAAAGTGATTTATTTCAGCACAAAGAAGATTATATAGCCGTTGGAGAAATAGGTTTAGATTTTTACTGGGACAAAACTTTTATAGATCAACAAATAAGTTGTTTTACAGAACAAATGAAATGGGCTTTGGAATTGAATTTACCTATAGCTATACATAGCAGAGATAGCATTGATAAATTAATTTCCATTTTGAAAGTAGAAAAGAAAATTCCCAATGGAGTTTTTCATTGTTTCACTGGTTCATATGAACAAGCTGTAGAAATATTAAAATTAGGCTATTATTTAGGGATAGGTGGAGTAATTACCTACAAGAACAGTAATTTACCTGAAACCATTAAAAAAATCGGCTTAGAGCGCGTTATTTTAGAAACCGATAGCCCATTTTTACCCCCTGTACCCTATAGAGGAAAAAGAAACGAACCCAGTTATTTGAGGCAAGTGGTAAAAAAATTATCTGAGATTTTTAATAAGAGTGAAGAAGAGATAGAGGAAATTACGAGCAATAATGCGAAAACTCTTTTTAAAATAAACTAAAAGGTCTATTTTTGCAAACCTAATAAATCCCGGAAAGGTGCAGGAGTGGTTGAACTGGCACGCCTGGAAAGCGTGTATACTCACAAGGTATCGAGGGTTCGAATCCCTCTCTTTCCGCAAGAAAACCCGCTAATTTAGCGGGTTTTTGCGTTTATGGACATTGGTAAACCAAACGAGCCAAAAAGACATATTTAATTATTTTTTGTCAAATTTGTTCAACCATAGTTCAACCAAAAACAAAAAATACACGCCTAAAATTTTTTATTATGTTTAGTTTAAAAATAAAAGTTAGAAAAGACCGATTGAAACAAAATTCAAAGTCTCCGATTTTTTATTATTTAGTTATTAATCGTAAAAAATTTATGTTCTCTACAGGTCTTGATATTAGCCCAGATCAGTTTGATGAAAAGGCTCAGGAAATCAAAAAAACCTATCCTGGTTATAACAAAATAAATAGTATTCTCTCTTTACAAAAAATACAAATTAACAATTTAGTATTTGAAGAAATTAATAAAAAAATACCGGTTGAAATAATTGCTAAAAGAGTGAAGAATTATGTATCTGGAAGCTCTATAAAAAGCAGTGGTGAATGTTATTATACTTTTTGGAAAGATTTAATTATTGAAAAGCAGCAATTAGGAAAATTTGGATTAGCAGATGTTTACCAAAGAATCCTGAATCAGTTTCAAAAATATGATAATAAAGTAGAGGGTTTTGAGTATTACGATTACCAATGGTTTTTAAAATTTAAATTGTTTAAAACAGGATTAGGTATATCGGATAATACCATTAGTTATTATTTAAGGACGGCCAGAGCGGTATGGAACGAAGCTCTTAATAGAGATGTTATTAAAGACCTTCCAAATCCATTTAAAAAAGGATTGGTTCCCTCTCCTTCTTTAACCAGGAAAAGAAATATTAATGGGGATGAAATTCAAATGGTTTTAAACTATCAACCTAAAAATAAAAATGAGGAATTGGCTAAAGATATTTTCCTATTTGGCTTTTATGCTATTGGAATGGATCTAGTTGATATTGTTCATCTAACTAAATCTAGTATTATGGATGGTAGAATTGAATATAACCGTATAAAAACTGGCCAACCTATTTCAGTAAAAATAAATAAACAATTAGCTGAAATAATTAATAAATACGAAAACAATGGACCTTTTATTTTCCCTATTCTAAAAGTTCATAAAAACTCTAGTACTGAAGGAATAAAACATTATAATCAATTTAGAACACGATTTTCATTGCATTTAAATAACATTAAAAAGAGTATTGGATTAGAAAAAGATTTAACATCAAAAGTTACTCGACACAGCTGGGCAACCATTGCTAAAAGAATTGGAATTCCAGTTGATGTAATTAGGGAGGCTCTGGGCCATGTAAGTAAAATTACAACTACAATTTACCTAGATTCTTACGAAGCTGATGTGATTGATGAGGCTAATGAAAAGGTAATAAATCACGTTTTAAATAGGTAACCAAGTTTACCAAAAAAAGACCTCTTAAACTTTACCCTTGTAATACAAATGGCAGGGGTAAGATATACTAATGAATTTACATCTAATGCAGGTATTGAATACCTGGTTGAAATCTGGGATGAAAGCTTTGTAGGCAGCTCCACTCCTATTCAAGCTAATGGGTTTGATTTAATTTATACTGGTGAAAATTCAGAGCGATTCGAAAATATCAAAGCTTCTGAATTAAAAATTTATTTAGACATTCAAACCAGTGCTGAAGAAAATTTTATTAATGAAATTGTAGGTGCAGCTGAGCAAAGATTTTATATAAGAGCTTACAGGAATTCATCACTTTATTGGACAGGTTTAGTGATTCAAGATCTGGTTAATTTAGATCATACTTGTTTGCCTTTTTCTGTTCAATTAACTGCAACGGATGGATTAAATGTCCTAAAAAATTATCCTGCTGTTACTTCTGTAAATTATGGAATTAGCGGGATCAACAGAATTTTATCAACCATTTTCGCTACGCTAAAAAATACTCCTTTATACAAATTTATTAATGCTACTGATCCTTTTATTAAAACTTCAATCAATTGGTATAATACAGAAATGTTTACCGGTCTCGCTCCTGGAGTGGATGTTGATCCATTATTTAAAGCAGCGATACAAGAAGTATTATTCAGGGATAGCGAAAATGAACCTTTAAAAAGTTATGATATTTTAGAAATCTGTTTAAAAGCTTTTGGTTTAAGAATATTTCAAGCTGATGGAATTTGGCATATCGTAAATATTACCGAATATGAAAATACCCAAATTAGGCAGCGTATTTGGTTAAAAAATGAAAGTTTTTCAAGTTCTACCTTATATAATCATAGGCTAACTTTTGATAAACAAAATCATGCTCTTTTAGCTACTCCAAATAAACAATTTTATCCAGCTGTAAATAAAGTCTCGGTAATTTATAATACAACCAATAAAAACCTTTTATCAAAGCCAAATAACTATGGAATTTACAACTATGTTGGAAGGGTAGAAAATATAGCTGGAAAAAAATTTAGGGTAACTTTTACTTGTTATTATTCTATTGATTTTGATGAGACAGTAAATTTTAAAGTTGGTACGACTTTTTTTATTAAATGTGAAAATGGAGCCGATACTTATTACTTAAAAGGTGCCGTTTCAGGAACAGAATATTCTTCAGTTTGGGAATTAAATGGCCCTGAAGCTGGAGTATTTAGAACTTATACCGTTGATTCAAATGAAAGCCTAGGAACTTTTGAAATCACCTTTGATACTGCTGATATACCATTCAATGAAGGCAATATTTACATTAAAGTTGGAGGAAATTCTAGAGCTCGATCAATTCTCGCAATAGGAATAGATTTTAATCCTAAACCTGGTTCTGGAGCACCAACTTTTGATTATAGTATTAAAGAACTATCAGTTGAATTGGTGGATGGTGATTCTGAAGATGTAAGCGAAATTTTTTCTGATAGTGAAAATACTGCCACTCCAATTAATTCGGTAAATTTAGAAGTTCCGGTTAAAATTGGTGATGGTCCAGCATCTGGAATGCCTGGTTCATTATGGATATATAACCAAGCTGAAACTCAATTATCACCTACCAATGCAGAATGGAAAGTTAATGGAACTGGAACTGCTTATTCTTTAAATAAATTATTATCTAAAATTATTCTAGAAGGTCAGGCTAGGCCAATTCCAAAATTACAAGGTTCCTTTTTTTCCAATGATTATCATTTTTACCGATCCATAAATATTGATTCAGCAACTTATGTAGTAAATGGAGCGGCATTAAACGCTAAAATGGATGAGTGGACCGGAGAATGGTTTGAAATAAAAAAGTTTGCTGTTTCGATTACTGAAACTGCAAACCCAAAACCAGGATTGCCTCAATTACCTAGAGCTGCAAAAAAAATCATTGGAGGGTTAAGAAATGTTTTTGAAACCGTACAAGTTGGAGTTTACGGACATTTTGAAGGGCAAGGAATAACAACAATTACCACCGGAGTTACTCCAGGTGATACTTTAACTGAATTAACCATAGTTCCATCTCAATTAACCGTTTTAAAAACCAATGATAAATTAAGGCTTTATAATCCAATAACGGCGCAACAAGAAGAAGTAACCATAGCAGCTGATGTTGCAGCGACTGATGATAAAATAACCATTGTCTCTAAAACCTTTACTTTTGGCTTTCCTGAAACTTCTTATTTATACTTTTCCAGAAATAGCAAAGCGGGTGTAACTCCATTGCAACTAATGCAAGATATTGGAGATGTTAAAGCTGTAGACCCAACCAATCAAAGCATTTTATTATATAATTTAACGTCTGAAAAATGGGAGGCTAAAGCGCCTTCTAATACCCCATTTGTAGTTAAAAATTTCCCTGAATTTGCAGTCCCTTACGGGGATTCAACAGGTGATTTAGTTTGGGCTACTGGCGGACCGTACTATGACCCAACAAATAAACAATTTGCAATAAATCGAACTCCAGTTTCATCAACTGCTTTTTCTTTAAATGGAAATAGATCTGATTCTTTAGGGTGGACCGCCCAATTTCATAATTCAACTGGAACTAGTAATACTTTGGTTTTAAGGGATGATGGAGATGTGTTTGTAGGAACTAATTCAAACTCATTTGGTATAACTAACACTTTTACTATTGGTAGAAATAGTCTGGATTTAATGCCTGTAAATGGTATAAACACCATTCTAAGAATATGGCCCACCAATAACACTTATAATGCTGATATTGTATTAGGTAGTGGACTAGTAAACGCTTGGACCATTAGAACTAATGCAAACACAAATTCATTTACACTTAGAGCTCCTAATGGCGGACCTTTTCCATTACAAATATTATCTGATACAAGAATTCAATGGTCTCCAACTAGAACGGCAATTATTAATAATGACTTTGGTTATAATATTACAGGTACCATAACAGCTAGACCAGGAAATCCAGATACACTAAATGGTGTTTTAATTAACCCTAACTTAGTAGCTGGAGCTAATAATCAAATATTGGCTGCATTAACATTAAATGCAACATACACAACTGGAGTTTTTTCTGGAGTAAATATAATTAATATATACCAAACCAACACCGCTCAAAACTATTGGCTTGGACACCATTTAATTGATGGGGCTCAAACAGGATTTGGTTATAGATTAAGTAGGTCGGGGAATACAGGATCCCTTGCTCATAACGGTACTGATTTAAATTTAGTTTCTAGCACTGGAATTAGATTTTTAACAGGGGCAGGTGTTAATGCGGGATTTATAGATTCTTCACAAAATTGGTTTATAGGGCCATTTGGGATATCACCGACGGCTAAATTTCATATTAGAAGTTCCTCGTTTACATCTGGGAACGCTTTAGTAGTTGAAAACAGTACGCCTGCTGTTTTATTACAACTTGCTAATACTGGCCAGTTTTTTCTAAATACCGCTAGTGGAGCCTTAGCCTTTACTCATAATTCCGATGTAACAAACATGTTTTTTGGAATAAGCTTGGGTACAGGTGCGAACCAAAGAAGTGTTTTATATTGTGGTGATGCATTAAGTGTCTTAGGGAATAAAACCTTAGTAAATCAAGGTAATTTTGTAATTACAAATACTAGATCTCCATCTCAGTCTTTATCTAACGGTACTCTTTTTATAACACGAGATGGAATCGAAACAAGTAATACTGCCAATACCGAAACTAGAATATTAATTATTGGACATAAGCCTGGGGAATCATTTGCGCCAACTTCCGGGAATGTACGTTGGATTGCTCAATTAATTCTTGGAACTATTAACCAAACTGGAACTGCAAATGGAATTGTTAATACTTTATTAATTAAACCAACTATTACATCGGCTCCAGATTTCAGGGCTATCGAAGTAAGCCTAAACCGAACCTCAGCCAACGATCACCTTATTAAACTTTCCAATAATACCAAAGATGTTTTTGCTGTAAAAGGTGATGATAAAATAGGCTTTTTTAATGCAGCTCCAGTTGCTCAAGCCACTAATGCAATTGCAACTTTAGCCTTCTTGGCTAACACATCAAATATAGTTGATGATTCGGCCACATGGGGCGGATATACAATCGGCCAAATCGTTAATGCACTCAAATTAATTGGAATTATAGCATGATAAAAATCGAAACTAATTTCTTTATTCCAGATACAAATTTAGATCAGGTAATAAAAGGGCCATTGTATGGCTTTATTGTAATCTCATCCCTGCATCCTGGTTATTTTGATATAGCCTTGCGAATTGGTAAAACCAACTTAGAAGCTCAGCAAGCTTCAGGAATTTCTGGAATTTCAGCAATCGACCTTGGTCGGTTTCCATTTTCTGATTTTACCCAAAATCAAACCGTTGAAATCGGTAATGAATTAATTGAAAAGGCTGAAGCTATTATCATTTCAAATTTACAAGCTTCAAATCCTAATGCAAGCATTTCTTCAGTTCCGGTTGAATTACCGGAGCCTACTCCAGAACCTGAAAATAATTCACAACCTGAAAATTCTTAATAAATATGGCAAATAAAAAAATTGATTTAAACAAACCTCTTTTAGGTTTAGATGGTGCCGAAATACCAGATGAAACTATTGGTAAAAATGTAGCTAGAGCTTTAGTGTCAACCGGTAAAGGTGATGCTATAAAATGTTTTACCTGGGCAAGTTCTCTTTTTAAAGGAGAAACTATTTCTCTGGATGAATCAGATATCTCATCATTAAAACAAATGATAAAAGATTCTGAAGTAATCACCAATTTGGTTAAAGGTCAGGCGCTGCTAATCATTGAAAAAGCTAAATAAAATGATTCCAGAAAAATTAAAAATAGTGATGATGGCCGGAGTTTTAGGATCTCCTTTTATCCGGCTATTTGAAAAATATATTTTCAACGATTGGCAATTTCTAATTTTCCTAGTAATCATAATCTTTTGTGATACCGCTGTAGGTTTCATCAAACATTATCTTAAAAACTCCATTTCTGATGCTGGTTTTGGCAAGTTTTTTAAGAAAATAATCATTTACGGATTTACCCTTCATCTCTGTCATATTCTTACCCATTACCAAGTTAATGGAGCTGTTAATGCTATTTTCAACTGGGTTGATGATATGATCTATGCTGCAATAATGACCAGAGAGGCTATTTCAATCCTTCAGCATTTAGGTGAAATTAAGCCTGACCTCCTACCCTCTTGGATTCTCAAGAGATTGAAAAAATTTGATGAAACAGGTGATATTAAAAATTTAACCAATGAAACAGATCACATACAAACTCCAGAGATTAAGGAGTAATCAAAACGAAACCTTGGGCCAAATAAGCTTAGATGATAAATTCAAAGCATTTACTTTAGAAGATGAGCATAGAGATCAGAAGGTAAAGCATGAAACTAGAATTCCTGCTGGGACCTACGAAATAAAACTTCGTAAACTGGGTGGAATGACCTTAAAATATCAAAAGCTTTTCCCAAAGATGCATAAGGGAATGTTGTGGCTTCAAAATGTACCCGGATTTGAATTTATTTATATTCATATCGGAAACTTAGATACACACAGTTCAGGTTGCATTCTCGTTGGCCGTAATCATACGGTTACTAATAACAAAATGACACTGGTTGAAAGTAAAGTGGCTTATGAGGCTTTGTATAAAGAAATTTTACTTCAGCTAGAGCTGGGCAATCAAGTTTTTATTGAAATTATTAATGAAATAAAATAATGCAAAAATATTTAATAATTATAACCGTAGTGGCCATTGGGCTTGCTGCGGTTTTTTTTAATTTATACCGTTGCGCAAAAAATGATAATCAAAGATTGTCTAATAATTTTTTTGAGCTTCAAAAAGAGAATTCAAAACAAGTAAAGGTTTTGACTTTAGAAAAAAGTGAATTAAAGAAATTCAATGGCAAATTGGTAGATTCACTTAAAAACCTTGGTTATAAATTAAATCGTTTAAAAAGTTATCATAGCATAAAAATTGAAAAACAAATTGATACGTTTTTATATCTGGACACTATTTTTTATCCACTCCCTGGATCTGATCAGCCAGAGTCAAAAAAATATACACTAATTGACAGCTGCTTTCAACTGCAAATTAGTGCAAGTGATTCTGGTCTATTTTTAACAGGAAAACAAACTCCTAAAATTCAGATAATCGGCCACAAATCAAGGCCTGAGAAATGGTTTTGGAAATTAAAATGGTTTACCTGGGAATTAAAATTTGATGTTTTAAGCCCTTGCGGGGATGTTAAAGAGAATCTGAAGATTGAAATTAAATGAAATTTTACTATCTTGGTATTAAGTTAGATTTATCACAGGTCATAGTGTGATTGGTTTACAAAAGCGCCTAAATGGGCGCTTTTTTTATTTTTTTTAACTTATTTATTATTTTCTGTCCAAACCTAATAGAAAACTCAATCGAGTTGGATGATCGAGATTTTCTGTCCAAACCTAATAGAAAACTCGGGTGAGTTGGATGATCGAGATTTTCTGTCTAAATCTAATAGAAAACTCAGGCGAGTTGGATGGTCGAGATTTTCTGTCTAAAACTAATAGAAAACTCGGGTGAGTTGGATGGTCGAGATTTTCTTTCCAAACCTAATAGAAAACTCAGGCGAGTTGGATGGTCGAGATTTTCTGTCTAAAACTAATA
>VFQN01000344.1_pt1 | contig 92116 bp, 149 predicted proteins | sample 3512371 | NCBI WGS metagenome assembly VFQN01 (sample SAMN10412370, study PRJNA504923) | tailings metagenome | isolation source: Replicate 2 from Balatoc abandoned mine | place: Philippines: Itogon, Benguet | collected 2017-08-28
GGGGTGCTCTTCCTGTGGAAACAACGACAGCGTTAACCCATGATGGCTTGGCCAGCCGGCACGCATGCAGCAAAAACCCCGCCCCCCCCCCCCCACCCGCCCCCCCCCCCCCCCCCCCCCCCAAAGCCTCCCTACCCCATACCCCACCCACCATGATGTACTCGTGCATGCGCTGCAGCTCGGTGGCCCTGCTGCCCGCCTCCGCCGCCGCCCGCTCCGCCTCCGCCCTGCCCCTCCGCTCCGCCGCCAGGGCGCCCCGCAGCCCCTCGTTGTCAGCCAGCAGCCCCTGACGCTCGTGCAGCAGGCCTAGCAGGTGGTCCGCCTGGAAGAGGGCGCGGAAAGTGAGGCCGGGGATCGTGGTTGTACTCACACATGTGCGTCTGTAGAGAGATGCGAAGGAAAGAGCAAAAGGGCCAGTCCTGAACGTGTAACAGCAGGGCAGCAAGGTCGGCAGATGGTCTGCCTGGTGGGCCTGGGAGTAGCTTGGCTGTTGTAGAAAGGTAGGGGAGCACACGCGCCTCCCAGCCCATCTACTGCTGTACGCGAACGCTCTTGCGACCTCATCCCCTTGCAAACCCATCCCACCGCCTTCTTCCTCGCACAACCCCTCCTTACCCACTTGGCCCCAATTAAACCACGTGCTGCCCCCACGCCCCACGCCCCACGCCCATATCCCTGCCCTCACACCCTGTCTCTCCCCCCTACCACAACCATTACATCTCCTCTCACCTGTGCCTCCAGGTCCGCCTTGTGCTGCCCCCACGCCTCCTCCTTGGCGGCCATGCGGGCCGTCAGGGCGCCCAGCTCCGCCTGGAGGCCGGACACCTGCCCGCCGCACGTGAGTCAGAACACACATTCAGCACTGCGCGGTCACCGTACGGCTGCCAGACGCTCTGCAGGACATGTGCTCAGGACGCCATCCAGTCTGACATTCGCCCTCCCCAAGCCCCTGCCTGCCTGCCTGCCTTGTACCTGTTTTGCACATGCACACACGCAAGGCAGCCAGTCCGACTGGCTCCCTGCATCCCCCGCCGCATACCACGACCACCATCACGACCCCCACCACCCAGCCCCTCACCTTACACCCCGGCCCCGACACCACCAACACCACCCCGACCCCCACCCCACCTTGTCCTGCAGCCCCGCCACCACCGTCTGCAGCTCCGCCCGCTGGGCCGCCGCCTCCCGCTGCTGCAGCTCCAGGGCCTGGACGACGTAGCACCGTACGGCAAACGTACGACAAAAACACATTCATGTGGGTGACGCTTTTGATTGTGCTCCTGCGGGTCTGTCAGGATGCAGGAGGACGCTGGGACGCAGGCCATCCCCCACTGGCAAGCAGGAGCCGAGCGCGTGGCTTGCCCACAGCCGCACAGGGGCCGGCGCGCGGCAGTGCCTGCCCCCACTGCTACAGCCATACGGGGTGGGAGGTGCTGCACCCGGCCCCGCCCAGCCCCCCGCACCTGCTCCCGCTCCCTGACCTCCCGCGTCAGGGAGTCCACCTCGGAGCACTGCGCGGCACGGAGTGGGGCGTGGGGTAAGACACGGAGTGCATGAAACACATTGCCCATGGGTCAGGGAAGGCTGTCTGGACGAAGGTATTGTGCAGCAGCATGGAGCGGCCTTGGCGGCGGCCGGCGGGTGCTGTGGCTGAGGGCCAACCATGGGCGTTTATGGTGCAAGCTGCTGGGGAGACTGCCCAAACTGGCTGGGTGTCGCGGAGGCCTGCCCGTTGGCACCATGGCGCGTCCCGCTAAGGCTGGCTCCAGGGGGCAGGGACAGAGGTGCACCGCTCTGCCGCTCTGCGCGCACCACCAGCGCTGCGCGGGCCTGCGGCTGCCAATTAGCCCTGCTCGTTTATTTCAGACGTGCGTGAGTGACAGGTGACTGTCCCTTCTAAGTTTTTAGCAACGTGATTGCCCGGTGAAAGTATGAGCCGGCTTGGAGTTCAAACCCCACGCCGAGTACCTGCTGCTCAAGCTGTCGGGTGACAGCTTGCCACAGCTGTGCGTTAAGCCACAGGCCACGGCCCCTGCTGGGCTGAGCCGTGAGGTCCTGCAGTCAGTACGTGTATTGTCACATATAGACCGGTCAGTTGCCGTCTGCGGATGCCTGACTGCGACGTTGGTACGTTTCCAGGACTGACATGGTGGTCAAGCGATGACATGTTGCCCACCAAGACGAGAACCGACCTGTTGAACTTTGGCTGCACGAAGCACGGTAAGCAGTTTCCGGGTGTCCAACGGCCTTGCTGCTGCATCGGAGCCTTGCGGCGCCTGCGGGCCCGGCAGAATGCGGTGTGTGACCGCGACCGACGAAACCCATTATGGGTGCAACGTTGACAGCATTGTATTGCCTTACTGTTTGTTGCTTGGCTGGCATTTTGGTCGCTTTCATGGGGGTGGCGAGTAATTGTTGTTGGGAGAACCCAGCACCTAGACGTCAAGTTGCAAGAGCCATAGGTAACTTTCTAGCAAATGGTAGGACTTCAAGTAATTGTGGTTGATTGACAACGCGCCGCAACTCAATCGGCAGTAGCTTTCGAGCCGGGCCCCATCTGGCGGTTCGACTCCCTTTGCACGTGCCATCTGCGTGCCATAGCGCCATAGCGCCGGTACATCGGAGTGTACACATCAGAATGTTATCGCTGACAGCACCTGGTCTAAGCAGGAAGTCCATGCTCCACAGCTGTACTCGTGGGCGTCGTAAAGAGGCTGGGGCACGGAGTGGAGCTGCTCACCTGCCTGGGCCTTGTGCCGACTCTGGCCGCGTGACCAGAATGACACATCACAGGCACTTTGACCAGTCTAACACATAACAGGCATGCACAGGCCCAGAAACCGCAGGACCTGTATTGCGTTTGTTTCCTAGCTTATATAGCAGAACGGCCAGTCCAGGCTCCTAACCCTGGTCCTGACCCGTGTTGGCTTTCGTTTCCCCATTGACCTGCCCGAGCCAGCGTCGGCCTGCTAACACTGGCTAGCACACGATCCTCACCAGCCCCTGCGGCGAATCTCGTGCAGGAGCGAGTTCCAAGCTTAGCACTGCTTGAGGGGAAGATTTATGTGTCATGAGTGCTCGGGGCTGCTCGCGTGGGGCAGGGTGGGAGCGTGGGACAGGCCGGCAGCAGCAGGCGACCTCGGTGATGGCTGCCGCCCTTGCAGCTCTGCTGCCGGCGGCACCCACCCGTGGTAACGAGAGGAGGTAGTAGGAGTAGTAGTCGTGAGCCGGTACCTGCAAGAGAGGACGCACTGAAGGGAGCTGATACTGGGTGAGCGGCCCTGGGCGAGCGTGGCGGAGTGGGGCCTGCTGCTAGCTCAAGATGAAGAAGAAAAGTAGTACGGTGGCTGTGGTGGTGGTGGTTCAGGGAGCGCATGCGATGCTGTTTAGTTGTCGTCTTGCTGCGTGCATGTGTAAGAGTGTGTTTGCATTGTCCTGGGAGACGTCGGCTGGTTAAGGCTCCGGCTTGAGGGCTTGCGGTGTGACGTTGGTAACCCAGCTGCATGGGCGAGCGTGGCGGAGTGTGGGCCTGCTGATTAGGAGGCTGGCGCTGGCGACCAGGTGTATCAGGCAGATGGCCACTTGTCTGAGGTAGGTCAAGTAGGTCAACGGAAAATTAAGGAGCAGAGATGCCCGCTCCCGGTATGGTTTAGCTTGCGAGGTATGGGAAGGATTCATTTTGCATCCCTGACCAGGGCTGCGCAAAGGAAAGCATTACCCGGATTGAACGGGTCTCGGAGTGAGGGGACGCAGAGTCTCGGAGGACGGGAGCAGCGGAGGGCACGTGCCGAGCACCCGTACACGTGTGGAGAGAGGACACAGCCGTCATACCATACTCAAAGCTGCTACTTTCCGAGCCGCGTGCAGGCAAGAGGTCGCAACAGCCAGCTTCCGCAACGCCGGCAGTCCCGGCAGTCCCGGCGGGAGCTACCTACCGGTACTCTGAAGGCGCAGTAGCGAGTTCCAAGTCAAGCACTGCTTGAGGGGAAGATATACTTGTCATTAGTGCTGCGCGTTCAGGGCCCAGCCAGGGACAGCTTCCCTTGACTCGGGCGTCGTACGTCTGCCATGCACTGCCATTTTTTGTCTTTTCGAACAAGGCGGCATAGGTGCACGCTTACTTACAAACCCACTGACCTATACTTCTCTGTTCTCTGTCTCGTTTCTGACTCCTACCTCTTCCCCGATGAACCTCTTAACCTGCGCTCATGAACAAAGCAAAGTCGGGAGCCTACTGTAGGGTCTACTACTCTTTATTAGCAATCTGCTACTTTGAGGTGAGCGAGTGTCGCCGGGAAGCCTCCAGCGCCAAGCGTTGCGCCTCGCGCGCGTTCTCAGGGCAGCGGGAGGCGCGTCTTGAGGCGCTGCCGGCGTAATGCACGAAATGAATGATCTGGAGTACATGTGTCTCGGCGCCAGCCTCAGTCAGTTTCGGACGGTCAGGTTCTTCAATTGACCGCGGGCCCCATTTCCCACGGACAGGTCCTCCTCTGGACGTTCTGTCTCTTGGCAAGCTGTGCGGCACCAGTGCACGGCCACAGTTACTTGATCCGCGAGACTGTGAGTGTTGACGATACAAGCTGGTGTATCTTTCGCGCACTTGGATGGCTTGGCGTCAAGGAGCTCTTCCGCTATCAACGTAGCGAGCTCCCAGCAATAACAGGCATGTGTCGTAACCCTTGTTATTTACTCCTTGCGCTTTTGCAGCAAACCCTCAAGCTTGCCAGTGGAACCGCCCACCCCGTTGTTGCCTACACTTCACACGTCCGTCAGCCGAAGCTCAGCCTGCGTTTTGAGCACCAGAGCGTTACTGAGAGGAACGCAGAGCAGACGTATTGCTCTCCGCGAGTTGACGAAGCTGGATTGCTAGCTGCACTACGTGGCTTCCCAGTGGTGGGTCAGAACCAGGTGTTGGGTTTGGGGGCAGTGAGCTGCACGTGTCAATGGTGCGCTGCTTGCAGCTATACGCCGCTCGGACTGTTCCAGCCAACTTGCTGCTTACGCTTCAGCCTGCACGACTGGCTCGTACCTAAGTACCCTACGCCACACAGATAATGCCAGTCTTGCAGGGACCTCTCCGCAGTACCTGACCCTTGGTTGTCTTCGCTCCTGCACACAAGAGTTTCTCCATGCCCTTACGTCCTCAGGTGTCAACAGGGCTACCTGCACCATACACGGGCATCAAGGCCATCTCGTAGACGCCCGGCCATCAACAAACCGCCAACCTCTGACTACAAGGCTGCAGGCGTTACCTACCGGTCCTGCCTACAGCCATAGCACTGCTTGACGCTGCAGGAGTTGCTGAGAATTGCTTCTAGTACCCGAGCATAGCGAAGACCACCAAGCAAACGCATCACCATGGCTACCGACACAGAGAAGCGCCGGAGCCTCATCCCCATCCGCATCCCGCTGCCCAACCCGCTGGCCTGGCGCCCGCCCCTCCTGGGCTTCGGCCGCCGCCGCAAGGAGCGCGCCGCCCAGCACTTCGCCTCCGCCTCTGTCAGCGTCGCCGCCAGCGAGGCCGTCCTCTCCGCCACCGCCAGCAGCGCCAACATGGCCGCCGCCGCCCCGCCCAAGGTGCCCCTCAAGCCCGCCAGCGACGTATTCGCCGGCGCCCTGGCCCGTGCCGCCTCCCAGAGCACCATCCACCCCCTCGACACCCTGAAGGTCCGCCTGCAGACCAAGGGCGCCCCCACCCGCGTGCCCATGCGCGGCCCCCTGGCCCCCCCTCCCGCCGGCCTGTCCAAGATCGCCCAGCTGGTGCCGCCCCCCGCCGTGGGCGCCCCCCTGCCTGGGCCCCTGGGCTGGCCCCAGAGCGCCGGCGCCAAGGCGCTGCTGTCGTCCCTCGGCAGCCTGTACAGGGGCGTGGTGGGAGCCGCCAGTGGCGCCGGCATCGCCATCGGGGCCTACTTCGCCTTCTACGGCGTGGCCTGCAACGCCCTGTCCCGCCACACTAACCTGGCGCCCACCAGCGTCGCCTTCATCGGCGGAGGCCTGGCGGCGCTGGGCAGCAGCTGCGTCAAGGTGCCGCTGGCGGTGTGCATCCGCTCCGTGCAGGCCGGCGTCTACCCCAACGCCTTTGCCGCCGCGCGCTCCATCACCGCCGCCGCCGGCACCCGCGGCCTGTTCACCGGCTACCTGCCCACCGTGCTGGAGGACGTGCCCGACATGGCCATCAAGTTCGCCGCGTACGAGAGCATGCGGCAGGTGCACAAGTCCATGAACGCCGGGCGCAACGCCACGCCGCAGGAGGACTTCGCCATGGGCGCGGTTGCGGGCGCGCTTGCGGCCGCCGCCACCACGCCCCTGGACGTCATTAAGACCAACATGATGTGCAACGCGGCGGCGCGGCCGACCATGCTGGGCGCGGCGAGCTTGGTGGCGCAACAGGGCGGTCCCAGGGCGTTTTTTCGCGGCGTGGGGGCCAGGGCCGTGAGCAACGGCATTAACTCGGCGGTGTTCTTCTGCTTCTTTGAGGCCATCCGGGGCGTTATCGCCAACCGCGTGCGCAGCCACCCTGTGCGCGTGTCGTACGCTGACGAGGACTCGACACACGATTAGACATGAACTCGTTGCTGGTTGCTGGGGTGCTGTTCGGAGGCATATACATACATACCACGAAGCCAGTATACCACGAAGCGTGTGAAGATTTACTGACGTAGGTGTTGGCGTTGCGCAGGTTTGGCGGGGGTGATCGTCCTGGGGGTTGCATTTGGCGCTGAGTCGCGCGCTTAGAACCTCGCGCCGTTGTACCATATGTGTTTTGCTTAGCAGGCACTTGGACGGAGGAACGTGGATGCGGCTTGGCTGGCAGGGTTGTGTTGCCCAACGAAGATTGCTTATGTTTGCGACCCAGCTAACGCTTATACTAACGTTGGTGCAGCCGTTTATTGCTGCAAGAGCTAACAGTGCATGGGCCCCAGCATATGTAAGAGGGACCCATTTCGCTGCACGCATTGGCTGCATCCCCACTTAAAGTAGTACAAGTGCACACATTCAGTGCCAGCCCAAATGCTGTCAGGGTAGAACAGTGGGGTTGGGCAGTTATTGGCACCATACCGTACGCTTGATAGTCGCGCAGCCAAGCATAACGCTCAGAGGTACTCCATGTCTTGCTTCATGCACTGCCCAGTCGGGTTTCCCCGCACTGGGGTTGAGGCCCCGCCAAGGTTGACCAGGGAGCTGACAGGAGCATAGGACTGCGTACAGACAAATGCCACGGGGTTTCCTACAGGAGAGGCATGACGCCTCCCGATGCCTTATGTGAAAGGGCTGACTGTGCAGCTTGCGTCCTTGCGACACTTGCAGCTTACTGGCAGTGCACCACTGCTTGGCCTTGGCGACAGCACTGCTTTGGGACGGCTGCCTCGTTGCCCTCCTGGAGTAGTAACACCCCGATTGGAAGGGGCCTCCTGTAACAAACCAAACCAAACTGCTTCGGTTCCTATTCTCAGCATATCACAGGCTACCGATACGGGTGAAACAGGCGAGGAAGGCTCATGGGGTACGGCTGGGTCAGGCTCGTACCGTACATGGGTCGTTGCATTTGCGGAGGGCAAATAACCCCCGCCGTGTAACAATGACTGACTGGGTCAGGCTGGGTACAGCAAGCCGGGCGCAGTATCCCATTCAACGTCAGTCAGTGTGCATACGTAACAAGCTAACAACAGGGACACGGCCATTATAGCTTTGTAGAGAGGGTTGGCGCACACAGTCTGTCTATGCGGAGTGATGTGCCCCTGTCCACTTGATGCCCTTTGTCCTCGGCGGGGCTGTGTCAGGTGGTGCCTCAGCTCGCCTCAGCTTAGGCCGCAGCGGAGGGCTTCCATGTCGCCACGGGATCCCAGGTGGCACGAGTTGCTTACATTTCTTGGGCACCATTGTCGTCATGAGTCCGAACCTCTCAAACGGTCCGTATTGCATCAAAGTGTGCGTGACGCTCTGCAACAATAAAATGGCCTACAACGGCACGGATATGCTTTTGGACTGGAGAACTGGACCAAAATGAATTGGCATGAACAGCGGTGCACGTCAGACCCACGGGCCCAAATATGGTCCACGGACACCACCAACAGCACTAACATTGTTCACGGCACTGCACCAACAGCTACAACTGGGACTCTTACCGCAGTGACAACAGCGCCGATTGTATGTCGGTTAAGATGTGCGTGCCGTAGTGCTCTTTTTACACGGATGGGTCCGAAGTATACAACATACGCGTCAACGTGCGCGCGCATACATGGCACAACCAAGAGCCAACCTAGCAGCAGGCGCAGGACCAGCGCAAAGTACGTACGCCCCTACTAGGGTCTGCCATGTACACGGCTCGGTTAAGATACACGGCCAGAGAACTATGAGTCTGGAGGCTTTGGTCAATGGCGGTCAAGCAAGTCAGGAGCTCACGCACAGTCATGTCCAAGCAGGTGTTCCCCAAGCGGCCACCCTGTGCCCACCGCCAGTTCAGAGTTTCGGCAAAACCAAGGCTGAACTATGCGTCCTCGCCTCAAGTGCAACCCTTCCTCTTCAGCAACAATATGTGCGTCCTTGACCATAACGTGCTTTGCAGCAACCAACTCAACGCGTTGTGCAAGCAGTCCACGCTGGAATGACACAACAGCACGCATGCTGTGCAGTAGATTGCAACCCACGCTGCCGGGCGGCAGGGGGCGGGCGACAAGGGCATATGCGCGCAGGACACCGCAGTCAGCGTTGCCGACTACAACCAGGTTGGTGCACATCTCTTCACGCCACTGCCACACCGCACGGCGGGGCAAGCACGCAAGCTGGGCGGCTGGCGCAACCGAGCGCCAGCGGAGCAGCAGCACCCGAAAGTGGTAATGAAACACGAGACATGAAGATGAAGGGAAACGTCCGTAGAGGCGATGCGTTATGGCAATGTAGATCGCTCGAGCATGCTTGTGAGGAAGGGCCCGCGCGTGCGCTCGGCGCCACCATGCATGCAACACCCGCACGCTCCGCACATGCACCTTTAGGCACGCAATCGCATCCCCTGCTCACCACTCTCACGCCGCCAGTTCCCACCGCACTCGACTTTGGCACCCTCCATGCACACACACCTGCGCGCCGCACACCTCGCCTAATGGTCCCCCGCCCCCCGCTCTCCCTCGCTCGTGTGCATTTCCCACATCCGGCATGAAACGCTTCCTTACACTGCACCATGAAATGCCTCAGCTCACCCCATCCATCCGAAGCCTCGCGCCCATGAAGTATATCATATCCCCTTTCACCGGACCTGATGCTCCTTGATCACCTCACCGAATACCAGCCAGCCTTATGGGCGTTATTGCCCACCGGCACCCGACCCGTCGCTCGTGCGCATCTCTTCACGTTATCCCACCACCGCGAATCGCATCTCCACAATTCAGCCTCCCCGCTCTTCCTTTCTTGCCCGGCTGCGTCACTGGCTCTCCGAGGGCGACGAGGCGGAGGCGGAGGCCGCTGCCTCGGCGTCATCCAGCCTGTTGGCGATGTAGTGTGTGAGGCGGCGCCCCTGCAGCTGCTCGCGGGACATCTGCGACGCGCCAGCGATGAGGCCCACGCAGCTGGGCTTGGAGCACCTGGGCTCAAAGGGCAAGAAAGTAGGAGCAGCACGACAGGGGCGTGGGTTAGCGCCGGCTGCGGAATTGGGCATGGCGGCCCACGGGCAGCGGGTAGCTAGCAATTGGGATTAGGAGCGTGCAGGTGCAGCGTGAGTGGCTGCGGGTGTCGGTTGCGCAGGCCCACGGAACAAAGCAAGGAGTGGAAATGCCCAGGCAGCTGGCGCTGCAGCTTGTGTCACGGGGCTGGGCATGAGTACGTGTGTGGGGAGTAGAGACGACTGCTCAGATTGGAAGGCTGGGCTGGCAGGGCCGCACAGTGGCCGAAGCGTCAAACCTTGTGTGAGATGGGTGCACCCAGGCCAGCTGACTCAGACCGCCTCCCGACCAAAGCAGCCGGGCATACGAATGCGCACAAAGCAGCCGGGCAATGCACGCGCACCTGCACTGGAAGGGGCTGTCCATTTCCCACTCCGTGGACGGGTAGAAGAAGCACAGCCTGCGGCCATAGGGCAGGGCTTATTAGCACCTCTGCTAAAACCTCAATCAAGGCCCCCCACATCGCAACGCTGCTAGGCAGTAGCGGGAGATTGTGCGGTAGTGGGTACGGCACTCACTCCTCGCCGCGGGCAATGTCGCGCAGGGCCTCCAGCTGGTAGGTGGCGGTGTTGAAGAAGACGTTGGGCTCGCAGCTGTGGTTGATGTGCTCCAGCCACGTGGGCGACAGCTCAATGTGCTTGTCGTCGCCCACCTGCAGGTGCACGGGCAAGGGGGGTCAAGCATTGTGTGATAAGGCTGGCAGTGTTTTATGGGCATGGAGAGCGCCACGCGTTGCGGGGCGAGGCAGGCGGTGTGTAATGGAACGGAGCAGCGTATCGCTGCACGCGGGGAGCGAGTGCCTGGGCGTGCGGGTGCCAGTGTGAGTTTGGGTGCAGGTGGGGTGAGCACGTGTCACCACTGAGTTGCGCTGCGCGCTAGTGCGTTTGGGTGTGGGTTCAGGGAGCTCGCGTCATCACTGGGTTGCGCTGCGCGCTGGTGCGTTTGGGTGTGGGTTCAGGGAGCCCGCGTGGGGACAAGGGCGAGCGTGCATGCAAGCACACCGGTACCCGCAGGCTAGCGGCACGCAGCCAAATGGGGCATGGGTGCGACAGTAGCTGCCGCGGTGATAGCCAGCCGTTGCAAGTTAAGCCATTGCCGGCGCCGGTGCAGGAAGGACTGCGATTACGTCTGCAAAGGCGGCTGCGCTGGTGCACGGTCAGGGTGTTGGTGCGGCACCGCTTGGGGCGTAAAAGGATGCCCCTGTGTGGCTCCCTTTCAACTGCGGCACTTACACAGACGGTCAGGTAGGTGGGGTAGCTGCGCATTGTCCGGTAGGTGAAGTCGCAGATGGGCTGGCCGCCCTTGAGCGAGATGCGAGAGTAGAGCGCAAGATGGCCTGCGGGCAAGCAACGGGAAGGCGTGAGTGGTGTCAAGGTAGGGCAGGAGGCCTCTGCAATATATACAACGCCTTGCAAACAACTGCGATTGTTAGTCCCCAGGGCAGTCTGAAGCGTGGGTTAAGAGCTGCGTGCAGGCCGGTGCAGTATAGACCATGACAGCGAGGAAGGCTCTGCAGTCAGCTTGCGTGCAACTCCGGGAGTTTGTACCCACCAGTCTTGAGGCACTGCCGGCGTTCCGCCCAGTCTGAGCACACGGTGCTGTTGTACTCATTTGCAAGGGGCCGGTACTCGGCCGCACACTTAATGGACTCCTTGGCTTCAAGTGTACCAGACACGACAACGACGTTTTCATGCGCCAGAGCTGGAGCAGTCATCTTGGCCGGCTTGACTGGAGCTGCTGTGCAAAGGGAAGGTCGCCCGGAGCGGAGCGGTTTGGAAGGCACTGGAAGGTGCCTACAGCGTCAGCACCAGGGGCTTTAGGGGCTGATATGGTGCTACTCAACAGAGTACATGTATGTGTGTGAGTCGGGTCGGCCCGGCGGCGAGCAAACGCGTGTAGATGCAGGCCAGTTGACCTCGGTGGTTGGCCCATGAGCCAGAGCGCTAAGAAGGCAAGCTGCGGTTCAGAGACTTTTCTTTATTTGGAGTGGAGAGTAAAGCAGGCTAAAGGCGGACTCTTCAATGCACGGAGTCAGTTGGGCGGGCACAAAAGCGCGGGCAGCGACGAGGCGCATTGGCCGCGATGCTGTGCCCGGAACACAACATGGCGAGGAAGGTACTATGCATAGCCACGTTGCGTGTAATTTGCCCTGCGCCTTACAGGAAGGAAGCAAGGAACATCCCGGCAATGTACCGTCACTCCGACACGGCGACTACCCACTGACCTGCCAATGAAAACTCTCCCCCAGCAGCTGGTTGCTTTCTCGGATGTACTTGTTGGTGCTTAACGTTGAGCGCCGGCCTGAGTGCTCAGGTTGGCGGTGGCGACCTCTGCGCGTATTCGTTAAATGTTCGATTCTATTCGGACAATACCACTGTGAGAATATGGCCTATGCTTTATATCGCTTTCGGCTGTAAGCTTTACAGGCTGGGCCCATTTGGCATTGAGGCGCTTTGGCAAGGAAAGAGATTCGGTCGTACGGTGTACGCTTGGCCTCGACAGGGACTGACGAGTTACCATCACCACCATAAAAGCAGACATTATTCTGGGACATTTGGGAATGGTATACCCTTCCTGATGCCTGGTATGCGGTTGGTCGGTCGGGGAGTTCTGCACGGTGGTCCCAAAACACGTCCGTCTGGCGATATGTGTCCGACATAATGTGCCCACGGAAGCACGGGGTTGAAACGCACTCGGTTACAGCAACACTGCACGCCCTCCCCTGGGCTGCTATGGCATAACGAGCCACCTGGTATCCAGCGCAAGTGGACCAAGGATGTTCCCACGTGTGCCCATGACGCAGCCATGAACGCGTAGGCAAGAGCACATGATCTGACATGATCAAATAGGGCTAACGCGCCTGTGATGCGCTTGTGACAACCAGCCTGCCACCAAGTGTGAGGGTCTAAAGCAGCAACTCCCCAACAGATTTGTCGCCACCAAGCACAGCTTCGGCATGCGGCTTCCTGTAACTCATGGGGGCCGGAAAAAACACGTTTATTCTGGCTCCTGCAACGCGATACTGACCACCCAGAACCGCTTGCCATCCACGCAATCGCCTCATTCAAACAGTCTCTCAGCATCTAGCTGCGTTACCCCCGAATCCACCTTCATTAGGCAAACCTTTGCGCCTGCTCACAGGGGTTAAAAGCGTCTGTGAAGTCAAGGCCCTCTGCAAACGCACTCACATGCGTAATCCACTCGAAGACAAGGCCCGCAAGGCCATTATGAGAACAGTAGGCAAGCGGAAGCCTCCTAAACACTAGACACCGTAGGGACGGGTGTCTGATACGCCAGCAAGGGGCAATGTGTATTAGGGGCAGCGCGCCATCAGACCCATCGTTCTCGCCAAACGGCAAACGGGTCGAACATCGCACACGCCTTATTTGTGGGCAAACAGGTTATGGCCGTTCTTGGCCCTATCACATGCCATCGCAATGACAACATCAAATGCAAACACACGCACCGAACGCGCTGCAGCAAAACTCTCGTGCCCTCATGGGACCATAACGTGTGTGCGTAAGCGTGACACACATGCATACGCGCCACTCCCCGCGACAGGGACTCTAATGTGGCTTCCATCAGGGCAAAACACCAACAGCATACACATGACGCTTTGTACGGGGGACGTACTATAAGCTCAGCGCTGTGCTCAATGGTGCTCCCGACATGCCGTGTGCGAAACCCCGAACCCTCTGCCCCCCAGCCACGGCCGCCAATTGCCTAACTCTTCTCCATCAATTCAACGCGAGAACCCATATTTTTTCACTTGATCTCGCCGCCTGCCCACGTACTGTATGGCAAAAGTGCTCATAGCGGCTCATCTCCGTCGCCTCTTCCAGATAGTCCATGTTGTATACGGCGCCTGGAGTGCCTGCGCCACTACCCTGCGTTGACACCCGGGCGTCCACGCACCAGCAAAATACGACGTGTTGCTGAACACAGCTTCCCAGCTCTCGTATAACCCAGCATCGCACACCTCTGCGTCAAAATAACCTCGGCGCCCAGCCAAAAATCCGGCCATGTGCCGGAGAAGGGGGTTGCGGAAAAAGGTCCCACACCGGCCAGTCGTTGGAGCACAGGAGCAAGCAACGCCAAGAGCATCCTCAAGGCTTCAGCATGCACACTCTGCTTTAGCGGTCTGGCAATACACGTTCTTCTTCTCGGGTTCAGCCTTTTCACTGCGTGAGCTCGCAGGCAGCTCGAATCACCAAGCGTCAACTCCGCAGCGGAGTCTAACGCTCCCTCTCACACGCCCATTCCACATCATGCACACGAACAAGCGCCCATCACACATAGCAACAGTGCTCGCAAGTCAACGTAATCGTCATATCGCTGCCAGCGGCCACCACCACCCAGTCCGCCTGCCTCCAAAGGCGGCCCCGCCACCCCCCGCACCACAACGTCCGCCGTGCAACCACCAACGCCAACCAAGCAACCAAACTACAGTATACCGCAACCTGCCCGCTCCGCGCTCAGCACGCGGGCAGCCCGTCCGAGTGAATAAGGGTCTGCGAAATAAAGTCAACTAGGCTGGGGCTCTTCTTGAGCTGCAGCCCAATGGGGGCGGGCTTGCCCGCGTCAAGGCCCACAAACAGCTCTGCCTTGTCCAGGCAGTTGCCGACACTACGCGCCGGCGGCGGCGGCATCAGCCCCTCTGCGCCCGCCACAGCCGCCAGCCCGTTGGTGTTCCCCGTGCCAGCGCTCAGCGTATCGCTAAGGGACGACAGCGCAGGCAGCGGCGCGCTGTCGGCACGCTTCATGGCCTCCGCCGCCGCCGCCGCCAGCCCCCCTGCGCTGGACAGCGCCATGCAGCTGCTACTCATGTGCAGCCCCGCCATGCCGTGCCCCTGCCCCGGCACCCCGCCCATGCCCATGCCCATCCCCATCCCCATGCCCGGCGCACCGCCCAGGCCCATCCCGTTGCTGCACGCCGGCGTGGGCAGGGGGGTCATGTTGGCCATGCTGCCCCCCGGGGACCCGAACATGGTGGTGGGGGCGGGGCACTGCGGGAACATGCCGGGCGGCATCATGGAGGCCATGGGGTTCATGGGGCCCATGGAACTGACGGGGCCCATGCCGGAGCCCCACGGCCCCATGGAGCCCATCAGCCCGCCCATGGGCGGCGCCTTGGGTGAGATCTGCAGCGGGTTGGTGGGCAGGCCCCAGGCGATGCCCACCACCCCGGCGGGTAGCGGCGGCAGCTGGCCGGCGGGGTACCCCAGCGCCGGGGCGGGTCCGCCGCTGCTGCCGCCGCTGCCGCTGCCGTTGCTGCTGGGCATGTTGGGGCGGGAGGCCTTGTACTTGAGGGGCTGGGGGCGGGAGCCCTTTGAGCGCGAGTCCGCTGCACCGGCATCGCAGCCGCCTGCGGGGGCGGCCCCGGCGCCGTCAGGCCCCGCGCCCACACCTGCTCCGCTGCCGCTGGCGCCAGCGCTGGGCGCCAGGCCCGCCAGCACCATCGAGTTCATGGCCTCCTCGAATGAGGATGTTTCCATCTCAGCGTCCCCGTCCGCCTTCACGGGCGCCTGGTCGCTGGTGCTGGCGTTGCTGCCGGACTCGTCGCCCGAGGCCCCGTGCTGGAAGTGCAGCCCCGAGCCGGCGCCGCCAGAGTCCTCGGGAGAGGCGGTCCCGGAGGCGGCGGCGCCCTTTTTGAGATGCGAGGGGGCGTTGGGGTGTGACGCCAGCATCCGGCGCACTGCGGGGTGGTGGCAGTGGGGGGCGGGGGGCGGGGCATCAGAGGTAGGGGCGAGGTATAAGGGTGCTGTGCGCAGGTCTCCGCATGCGGGTCGACATTCCTACAGCAGGTTACGGAAGAAGCACGCTAGGGCAAAAGACAGGAAGCGGAGGAAGTGCTACTCTGCAGGTTCCCAGCGTCCCACCTGTGTGCTGCCAGATGTTCTTCAGCTTGAGGGGGGACAAAGGACGTTCCAGGAAGTCCACCGCCCCAAGTTTGATGCCCAACATCACCTCGCTGGGCGCTCCGCTCTCAGACATGAGCACCAGCGGAACTGTTTTTGCCGCCTGCACCACAGCAGCGTGCTCTGGGCTCTTCTGCTGCATGCACTTGACGTCTGCCAAGAGAACGTCAATCGCATGTTCCGGGTTTGATACGTAAGCAGCTGCCTCCGCCACGCAAGTGACAGCTACGACAGAATAGTAGTTCTCCCGAAGCAACTCCTCAGACTCCTGCCGCACTCGCGCGTCCGCGCAGAGCAAGAGGACGTTCAAGCCCGACGGAAAGTTTGGGCGGTTCGCAAGCCCAGGCAACTGCCGCAAGTTGGACAGGTCCAGCGCCATGTTTGCTGGTGGCCTGCAGGCAGCAGCAAGTAACCTGCGGCTCAGAACCTAACACGCCTGCAAGGCCGTTTCAACTCACACCATCACGTAAGACCAACCAGCACAAGCAGCAAACAAGAGGGCGCTCATGAGGCAATATTTCCTCTACTAGTCAGGTCAGTCGTGACATCGCGTCATGCGGAACTATGGTCAGCGGTTGGCCAGCGGCAAGCGGTAGGCTTGCCGTCCCGTCCAGTGGGCACGCGGAAGGACCACGAAGCGTTCGAGGGTCCATGAAAGTATTACGGCTAAGCCAATGAAAGGCGCGCCTTCACGTGCTCAATCCCTGGCCTTGTTGGGTGGGGGCCCTGTCCTCTTACGTATCCCCGCATTCAGATACGCTCACTCTGGCCTTACCTCCTGCTTGCCAAACTGCCGTCGTATCCACCAAGCCAGGTTGATATACGGCGCAGCTCCCCCTTCGGATGCGGGCCAGGTTCTTGGCTTTCCAGCGAGCGCGTTGATTGAGGGTGGTCGGCCGCAAGCGCCAACCAGGCCGACCCTCAAAACAGTGACAAAGTGTGATATGCCTGGAAGCGCTCAAAGTTTATCCAAGCTGCCTGGCGAGCCTCTGGTACGCTGGCCTCCAACCGCACCACGGCCGATACAACGTTGTATCCTGACAGCAAAGTCCTCAGTATCGCCCCATTTCTCACTTGACTGTATGTGGAAAGGAGTCGGCCCTGGCCGTGGCATTGGCGCATTGCAGGACTCACTACGCGCAGCTCCGGAACCAAGGTGCGCATACCCAGCAACTCCCTGTAATGCTGCTTTGGGCCAGACGTCTTTAAATACATATACTGCCTTTACCACTGTCCACTCCTTTCTGCCATGGGGCGCCTGCAGCAGCTCCTTCCAGGATATGCCCCCTGCACTTTCGATTATGGGTGAGCTGTATAGCTTAGCATGAACAAGCATAAACAAGCCCATACGCACCGGGAACCGCAGGCCAGTCGTACACTATGCCAGCACCCCTGGACGGCAGGGAACACGGTTATCCCGCAAGGGGCCACTCCCAACTTCGCAGTCGTATGTCTGTCCTCCTCTGGGTGACAGTCATCGCACTCCGCATTGCATGCATCTACCCTCCTTTGCACGTACCTGGCGTCCCTGCCCGGTGGGCCTAAGCCCTGCCCTTCTGCCCAACCGCCCGGTGCCAACAGCAGGGACGACACCAACAGCCTCCCCACGTACCGCGACTGGTAAGTGCCGCCAACGCAGAACGCTTAGACCATTTCCTGTCATGTCCTATGCAACGGCCTCAAGCATACCTCCGCCACAGGAAAGGGTGGCCCCGGCTTTGCTGCCCACAGCACACGCCAGCACGTTGCCGCCCGCTTGCTGCCATGCTTACCAGTACCGGTAGGCCAGGCTCAAACCCTATCAACGCTGTGTCGCAGGATTGAAGTCTTCCGCAAATCCATCCCAACCTTCCGCACCCATGCGCTGACTGACGGCATCGTCCCGGAGGACAAGCGAGAGGTGCGTGAGGGCCACCGAAGGTGGTACGGTAGCACGTGCTGCATGACCTCGCCAAGCGTGCTGCAGCCGTCCCAGCCGGACAGACTGCAGCTGCATGCTTCAAGTGAGGGGTGTCAGGGCCACCGACGCAGTTGCAGCGGTGCAGTACACCTCCTGAGCATTGTATGCTCTATGCTGTCCGCCCGACCAACAGGAAAACTAGGAAACACGTATTGCAAGCCAGTCCGTACACAGTATCCCTGTGCACTGTCTCGCTCTGCGCGGCCATGCCGCCCTGCGCGCGCTGCGACGCAGCGCACGCAGCACCATGCATGATGCATTCAGGCTACCGTGTTCTGTGTCACTGGCTTATCGCTTTCCAACTGATGACTGCGGCTCTCGCCCGCACACTGCATCCTTCCACGGGCGCCTCTTCGTACCGGCATGGAACCACGCGGCGTGCACCCAGCGGCCCCTGTGTCAGGAAGCCTGTGAGTGCTGCACTGTTGCGTGCTTGCACCTTGCAGGAGGCGGCGGCGCAGTTCGTGAGCTCCTTCGGCGCCGCGCTGGACGCGCTGCTGGCCGACCCATCCGCGCCCGCGCCCGGCCACCCTGACTGCCACCCGCTCAACTGCTACAACCTGTGCAGGCTGCGGTGCGTCCGCGGGCATGGCAGTCCCATACTGGCCATATAGATCCAGGTGCTATAACCTATAACATGTGTTTTCACGGGTATTGGTGAAGTTTGTGATGCGTGTGCGGGCACGACACTTTCCGCAGCGCGGTACCGAAAGCCTAGCGGTGTGCAACGTGGCGTTGCATTCATCGAACTTCCGGTTCAGCTGCCCTCGGCCGGGCACATGCACAGCGACACACCCACACGCACATGCACATCATATCAGCAGCTGTACAGCGCTCCGTCTCGCTAGGACGCGTACGGCTGGATTGGGCACGGGCTGTTTGGCAGACCGGTACCCAACACCACTCTCATGAGTCTTGCCGGACCATGGAGCACTCCCTCCGTCCCTGCTCGCCGCACGACCTATAGAGATGACAGCCATGACAACCCGTGCTCTTGCCATCATGCACGATGCACCGTATGCAGGGAGGAGTGCCTGCACGCTGCGGGCTTCAAGGACATCTTCCGCGGCGTCAAGGCGGCGGAGGGCGAGCGCGCGCTGGCGCTGCTGCCGCAGCTGCTGTCGGAGCTCGACGCACGTGACGACGTTGTTGACGCGTGGGTGTTGCGTGGTGCATCTGCTGGGCGTGACGTGGGGGTACGCGTAAAACGCGAGGAAACCGTGTGAGGTGTCAGGGAAGCACGGAAACGCTAGTGCCTGCACGAAAAGAGCGAGTTGGTTGACGAACGGAGAGCAAGAACGACGAATATTACCTGAATGTCCCAGTTAACGCGTGACGCGGGGATGACTGTGGGTTGTGTGGCCTGGCTGCAGCGCTAGAGGTGCCGGCGCCTGCACGCCAAAGGGCAGCTGCGTCCGACCCAAGCGCAGTGGCGCAGCCCATAGGTAGCTCTGATGCATAGCCCATCTGGGCCCCCCGATTGCAGCATGTTGGATGCAAGGTACGTGAAGAAAGTAACACGTTCCCTCCACACTGCATGCAGGCTAGAGCTGGCCCTGCGCGGCGTGTTCGCGGGCAACATCTTCGACCTGGGGGCGGAGGCCTCGGCGCAGCAGTACGCGGAGGGGGGCAGCGCCTTTGCCACCACGCGGGATCAGGTGCGGATGGGGTGCGGGTGCGGGCGGTGCTAGTGAGGGTGTGGCAGTGTGGGACCAGGTTTAGTGGACCATGCTTTAACACAAGCTCAGGCACGTCGTGGGGGAGTCGTTCCTGCGGCATCACGGGCATGGAGGTTCAATCTTGGGGCGGCTGCTGCCAGTCGTAGCGCGTTCACCGCACTGCTTCAGGCCGTGTGTTACGGTAGCATCTTGTCGCTTATTAACTTATCTTTGAACTCATACCATATGCCTTACGCTCACCGTACGCCCCTGCCTGGCAGTTGGTCCCCCGGCCGTGGGCGGTGGACCACCTGGACTCCCTGCTGGCCCACGTGCGAGCCGGGGGGCGCTGGCGCAAGGCGGCGCTGTTCGTTGACAACGCGGGGCCGGACGTGGTGCTGGGCATGCTGCCCTTCGCCCGCGTGCTGCTTAAGCTGGGCGCAGAGGTGGGCGCATGGGCATTGCAGGATGCGGTGCAGTGATATTGAAGCTTGAACTGAGACGTGGAGTGAGGGGGCAAGAAGGGGACATTGTGGGCGCATGGATCTGCAGGGACGAGAGGCGGGCGCTGGGGCGCTTAAAGCCAATGCCTGTACGGCATCCACGTGCCACAGCGAGATGCTAGCCATCATGTACCGTACTGGCAGGCCGTAAGTCCCACCGTCCGTCCTCGTGTCAAACCAGTTACGTTCTTTTGTTGCCCCGGTCGTCCCGTCCCCAGGTGCTGCTGGTGGCCAACCGCGGGGCAACCATCAATGACATAACCGCCGCGGAGCTGTCGGAGCTGCTGCCCCGCGCGGCGGAGGCGGACCGCGGCGTGCTGGGGGCTGCGGTGGCGGCGGGGCGGCTGCGGGTGGTGTGCTCGGGGAGCGACATGCCCGTCATCGACCTGGAGCAGGTGGGGCGTCGAAATACCTGTCGTGTCCCTTGTCACCATTCCTCTTTAGGTCCCTAACAAGGCCACTGAGTCGAGTTACTGGTGTTGTTGGTGGCAACGGTCCTCGGGGAGTGACGGTGTAGTGCAAGTGGGACCTAGCTTGGGCTGACCGGGAGCGGGTGTGGAGGTGGCGTTATGGAAGTGTGGCGGTGTCTAGGTCAGGGACCCTCTTCTTGATGGATCGTCGTCGGTCCTGGGCAAGCAGGTTTCCGGCGGGGCCGCTGCGTGAAGCACTGGAGCAGCCAGGGGAGTGGACGCCCATCAACGTTGCAGCCATGCAGCAGGGCAGGGTGCCGTTCCGTACACACGTTATGCCCCGCTTTTCGGGGGCCCCAAGGGTAACTGATAAGTGGTTGGGCATTTTGGTATAAATTTAAATTCCTGACATGAGCTTTCCTTTCATCCTTGCAACGCAGGTTTCCGATGAGCTGGTGGAGGCAACGGCCGACTGCGACCTGATTGTGCTGGAGGGCATGGGTCGCGCCATCGAGACCAACCTGCACGCCCGCTTCACGTGCGACTCGCTGAAGCTGGGCATGATCAAGCACCCCGAGGTTGCCACGTGCCTGAACGGCCGCATGTACGACTGCGTGTGCAAGTACGACAGGGGGGAGGTGCAGGAAGCTGCCGGGGGGACGGAAAGCAGGGAACGGCAGGATGGGGTGGAGGGAGATGGGGCAGCAGGTGCTCAGGCAGAGGGCGAGGGCGATGACGGGAGAGGGAAAGGGCAGAAGGAGGAGGCTGTTGGGGTGGAGGGGAATGCTGAGTGAGACACTGAGACTGTGAGGGCTGCGTGTGGGGAAGAGCTTGAGAGCGTGAACTGTCTATACTGCTACCGGTATGCTGCCGTCTCGTGTGCATGTGGCCTTAGGTAACCCGAGAGTTGAGAGGGATTGTCCTGTGCATAAGGCGATTACCACACAGTGCCTGGTGCAAGGTGATGGCCTTTGATCATTGTGTGTGAGTCGGGGCGGAGACTGGCAATCGTGGCAGAGGGTGCACATGGCACTGTGCTGTACGGGGTCACAGGCGAGCTGTCACAAGGTAGTACCTGAGGCAAGGTAGATTGATGCATGGTGCCCTCGTGACCAGGCTACCCGCGGCTGCCCGCGGCTAGCTCCAATCGATCCCACCCAGGGACCTAAGCAGGGGAGACCCTGGACCCAAGCCCTGTGTGTGCTGCACGGAGTGCTGCAGTGGCGTATGTGAGCGTGCGTGTGTCGCAGATTGACGCTGGAGAGGTGGGGAGGAGGATGAGCTTGCCTCGGCGCATGCGCATCGTGAGCCCCGGTTGTATGGCCACGGGAGCTCCCCTGTGCGTAGCCACCCAGGTGGACGACGCAAAACACACACGCAAACCAGCGCTGAGCTGTCTCATTTGTAGCTTACATACATAAGTGCGCTCTTCTGCACGTCCCGACCTTTATTGCTGTAAGGGTTAGTTGGCTCGGAATAACCATGCTGCGGGAATGCCTGTCGGCATGTACTCCTCTTATGCGCCTCAGCAGCTCCTAAAGCAACCACAAGTGACACCATCAGGACTTGACCCGCCCCTCTATGCCAAGACGCTGTTCAAGCTTGTCGCGTTATGCTCCTCGTCAACTTCCTCGGGCACTCGGCAACCAGCTGTGTGCAGCCTCTTTCGGGCGGACTCCAGCTATGAGCTCGACCAGTCGTACCAGCAAGTGGAGGCACATGAAATTGGAGGAGCGCTTCTGGGTTTCCAGACGGCCACCGACGCTGTGCTCAAGGAGGACCGAGGAGCATGCCGTGGCATTGACCGCGATAGTATCCGGATAGCGAGATTCAAGGCCTGGTAGGTGTGCCGATTATAAATTTGCTCCCAGCTTTGGGACGCGGTATTGTTGCTACTGCGTCTCCGCGCTACCAGCTACGGCACCGTTTGCCGCCAGTGCGGTGGTGGCGTCACTGGCGACTGGCACGCTTTGGCCCCTTGGTCCTTGGCAAGCCACAAAGCACCCTGCCTCGACAGTGATTCTTGATATGCACATAACATCGGTGCAACAGCTACCGCACGACCGTTGCCTGCAAATCCTAGGCCGTGAGCAGCCGGCCGCACACTCCTCAACACACCAGCGCCGCAAGCAAGCTTACCGGCTTGGCCCACCTTTCGTTAAGCCACAGCAAGGGCTTGGCAAATTGGAAAGGCTCTCTTACGCCACACCGACCCCTACCGCCGCAACGACAGGAACCTGCGCGTGTCGTCCATACCCCGGAAGCACGGCTACAAGCTGGCGTACGACTACGTGCGGGTGGTGGAGCTACTGCGCGTGCCGGAGAAGCTCCGGCAGGCGTTGGAGCCAGGTGTGTCTTGGTGTCTAAGGGCCCCACATTCGAATGCTCACAACACTGTGGGCAGCAGCAGCTGACTGTATCTCCGAGCTCTTGCGCAGTCTTGCGCAACAGGGGCAAGGGTGGGGGCAGGCTTGAGGGCCGATCGGAGGCCCTGGGGATTAGCGGGGCGGAGGGAATCATCCTGGGCAGTTGCACGTCCATGAGCCACTGTTGGCTCATAAACATCTCCATGACCTCGTTCTAATGTTGCCAGTACTGCCCTGTCGTGAATTCCCGGCGCATGCACCACCTCGCAGCTCCGGCAAGGCAAGGGGGATCCTGCCCACCACACCTGGCTGCGGCCCTGCGCTCCAGCGCGGCTGCTGCGGGTGGTGCAGCGGAGCAAGACAGCACGGAAGCGGCCACGCTGACACTGTGAGTGCCACGCCGCATACGTACCGGTACTCATATATGCTGTGAGAGTACACGCTGTCGCACACCTGGTGACCCTGGGGAATACACCGCACTTGCATGCAAGTGTTAAGAGCGTACTGCGAGCTCTGGTGTGTGCTGTTGCAAACGGCAGCCACGGGAGCATGTGGAACGGAGTGGATAGCCGGCAGGCATTTTGATCCAGCCTAAAATAAAAGCAGGCAGGCATTGCGTATGTGTTGGACGTGGATGCGAGAGCTGTGTTGACCCCGCAGGGCGCAGCACGAGACGGCCAACCTGCAGCAGTCGGTGGAGGCGGCGGAGGCACGCCTGCGGAGCTCTGCGGGGCTGGGGCTGGTGGCGCGGGAGGGCGGGGCGAGGCGGCCCCTCAACCAGGTTAGCCGGCCAACTGTTCGTGCACAGCAACTGATTTACTGTACAACGGGCCCATGACGCCGCAACAAGGCTCCTCCAACATCGCGTGCCTCAGTTGCTCCAGGTTGTTCCCTGCGGCTTGTGCTGCTGTTCCCTACAGCTGTCCTGTGCACAACTTGGTCATACCACTGCACGCCATGGACGTACCACAAATGTCAGTGCACCTACAAGCCACTTGGAAGCTTGGTACTGCTGTTGCTGGGCGCTGCTTCCGCCTACCGTGTACTGCAGCTCAAACCCGTTGTTGCATCTGCCACTGGCTCCTTGTACCCGCAGGTGGACGCGACCGCCCCTGCCGGCGACCCACCCGCCACGGCCGTCACGCTGTACATGCTGGTGGGGGTGGCGCGCCGGGGCCGCGCCTGCCCCCTGGCTGACACGGGGACCGCCTACGACATGGGCACCTGCTACCGCCAGGTGGGGGCTGCGAGCTCATGCTCCGGATCTCATGTTGATGTCATTGTGGCAACGCGCTCCAACAGCGTAGTTGGGCGTGTGACACGAGCCCTGGGCAGGCAAGAGCGCGGCATTACCGTAACTGGCGTCTCCTGGTCACCTGACGGCTAGTATACCGGTATACCTGCCATACCCTCGCACGCTCGCACCTCCCACCGTAGCATCATGCTTGCTGGGGGCTGCTGTGCGTGCGCTTGGCCAAAATAGCGGTATACTTGCACATGCGATAGCCTGGTGGCGTACAAGGGCACGGCTTCGTTCGGACTGGTCCCACACTCCAAACGCGGGGTTCCCGCCGTCCAGCATACTCCGAGGGCGGTCATATGCCAGTGCAAATGCTTGTACCGTTTGCTATTTGACGCCTGCTGCAGGTGGGGGTGTCGGCGGACGAAGGGGCCCTGCACGGCTGGAGCAGCGTGCAGGGGGCGGTGCGGTACGAGACGGCGGGCCACGTGGAGCGGTGCAAGCTGCCCGTGGCGGTGGCAGAGCTTAAGGCGTGGTGAGTGAGCGCATGGCATAAATTTTGTGTTGCTGGTGGTGGTGCAACAAGGGGGCGAGAGGAGGCCGCTTGGCTGTATGGCGCTGGCGTTTGGGGGCCAACAATTGAACTAGGAAGCCTAGCAGCAGCTGTAGGAGCCAGCCAGGGAAGAGAGCCAGCGCAACATCACGCCCAAGTTGGTGTCTTGAGCTCACCTGAGCCTACTTTGCGTGTTATGGTTGATGTAATTGCTATGCAGGAACCTGGGCATGAGAGGCGGGCCTGTCACACATCCTCCAAGCAAGAGAGTGGGGCTGGACTTCGCCCGCATTGAGCGCATCCTGACCGTGCCGGAGGAGCTGACGGCAGGCGTGCCATGTGCACTTTGGCACCAGGGGTCCCAATAAACCGCGTTATTAAAGCGGCGTGATGATTTACATTATATCCTTACTGCATCTTGTAGCTCTCTAACTTTGAAAATGGCCTCCTCGCAAGCGTTGTTACAACCATGCCGCACGGGAGTAGCATCGCGACAGGGCTGCGGAGCGTTTGCAAGGTTTACAAGACAACAACAGACCAGGTCGTCTGTAATGCACTCACATTGCGCAGCAAGCACCTTGCGCAAGCGCTCCTTGCTCCGAGGACGGCATACTGTAACGTGCGCACTATCCACGCTACCTGATGAGACGTCTGCCAACAGAACACTCTATTCAAAGCTGAACCCGAGGACACTCAAACACGAGCCCGGGACCGTCTGGGGTGCTACATTGCTGGTGGCGGGAACCACCGTTGGTGCTGGCATCCTGGCGCTGCCCGCGGTCACGCAGGTGCGCTTCAGCGTAAGGTCAACACTCATGCACTACGGTCCTCATGTGGCTTGCAAGAACGCAAGCATTAGCGTAGGGGTGTTGCTCTAAACTGTCCACGGTTGAGTGTCCCGTGGTTCACCCGCCGACGTCGCTCCACGCCACAGGACTCGGGGTTCGCTGCCACAACAGTGACGTTGGGCGGATGCTGCGCGTTCGCCATGACTACGGGTCTGCTCATTGCAGAGGTAAGCTGCTCTCAGCTGCAGCCAACCACAGGCTCGATGTGCCGCAAGGACAAGTATTATGGGCTGTACGCCACAGAGCTGTGGACAGTGCCTCCATTCCAACACCGGTGTTACGACCACGTGTAGGCCAGAGTGGCGCAATGCCAGCCACTACGGTGGCAATATGCAATTTTAGCTCCCCGTCACGCCTGTGCATCACGCCTGCCGTACGCTGTGCCCACAGGTCAACATGAACGTGGTGGCGCGCCATGGCGACGAGAATGTCACCTTCGTGACCATGGCGGAGCGGACGGTGGGCCGCGCGGGAGGCCTGGCCTCAGCCTTCCTTTACGTCTTCCACAACTGTGAGCCTCCGGGGTCGGAAACCGCTGGGCCGTCAACATAAACGCTATGCGCTGTCATGCGCCTGAACTGCAGGCTGGGCACTTGACTGCAAATGCCTCACCTTGCGTCAAGCGTCTGTCCAAATGGTACTGGTGTCGATGGCGGCACCTGGCGTTGGTTTTTGACCCGACTGAGGCCCAAATGCATCTTGCATCTCTGCATCACAATGCACACCCGCCTTACGTGCATCCACCCTTGCCTCTTTACCCAACTAACCCCTCCTCTGTGCCCGCTCATGCCCCCGTCCAACCTCTCTTCATGCGCCTCCTGCGGATCTCCAGACGCCCTTCTGGTGGCATGTGAGTAACCAAGCCGTGCGACTGCCCTGACACGTGTTGGCGGCACACTCCCTTGCCACGTGACTGCTGGGGCAGGCAGCGCTGCTGTGCTGTGCTTGCCCTGTTCGCATGCCGCCGCGCCAAAGGACTGCAATGGCACACTAAGACGCAGCAGCACCTTGCAACCCTGCATCGCCGCAGTCACACAGCGCATCATACACCTGCCCTCACAGCACCGCCTAGAACACGTGCATGTACTCCACACCAGCATTGACCCCAGCCTGCACACCCACTGACCCACGGGCCTAATTTACACACTGCGTGCAGTCGCATGGATGCGGCTTCTGTACACTGCAACCCGGGCACACGGAAGACAGCAAGCGCGACGTGGCTGGATTCATGCACCACCAAATTAACGCCCACACTTGTGTCTCTGCCCCGCAGACACGGCGCGTGCCGGCCAGATCCTTGCCTCCAGCGCGGGCGTGTCTGGGCTGCTGGGCTCGGCGCTGTTCGCGCTGGGCTTCGGTGGGCTGTGCTACGGCACCACCACCTCGCAGTTCGACCGCATCAACGGGGCGCTGCTGGGGCTGGCGGCAACAGCCTTCATGGTGAGCGGGGACGGGGGCGAGGGTGGCAGCAGCCTTCATGGTGAGCGGGGACGGGGACGGGGGTGGGGGAGACTGGTGGTGGAAGGCACGGAGGACACTACATGCATGGGTGCACGGCGCACGGCCAGAGCTGGCGGCAGCCGCCGTCGGGGTGAGCGGGGACCGGGCGAGGGGTGGTGTCACAACTGAGCGGGTACAAGGGCAAGGCTTGAGCTGTCGGCAGCCGTTTCGGGGTAGGCCGGGCTGGGTGTGGGGGCAACGGGTGACGAGAGGCATGGTGAAACTTGGTGGGTACTAGGACATTTGAGTGGCCGCACACTGCGTGGACGGGGGCACCATGCGGTGGTTGGGGGCCCAGCGGCAGGCGGCAGCAACATGGGGGATGAGCGCGAGCGGTGGCTCGGGGGGCCAACAGGGGGGCCTACAGGGGGGCCAACAGGGGGAACAACCCGAGGCATGGCTAGCGTTGGAGACAGAAGTCTTTGGGCCGAGTATGGCCGGGTTGAGGTAACTAAGCATACACAGCATTGCTAGCGCTGGACGAAGAGGCGCTGTGCGGTGTGCTCCTGTGTGTCATGTCATGCTTTCCCATGGCCGTGTAGCCCTTGCTCTCTCTTCCAGGGGCATAAGCCGGGTAAGCCCTGAGCCTTGCGCTCATGACCACGTGCTCTTCCCGCGCATCGGCCCTGCCCGTCCGCAGGCCCTGCTGGCGGTTGCGGGCGGCGAGATCGACTGGCCGGTGCTGTCCCGCGCCGACTGGTCCGCCGTGCCGCCCACCATCCCCGTCATGGGCCTGGCGTTCGTGTACCACAACATCGTGCCTGTGGTGGTGCACAACCTGGAGTGCGACGCGGCCAAGGTACGGTATGCGAAGTGTTCAAGTCGCGTAGCGCGGTTGCCTAGGCCTGACCTGGACCCTGTTGTCCTGATTCGTCATGTGGTGGGCTGTTTACTAGGCGCGTTCTGTGCTGCATGGCAGCTAAAACACGTACTGCGCTCGTGCCACGCAGGTGCGCACGGCCATCATCACCGGCGTGCTCATCCCAGCCGCCATGTACCTCATGTGGGACGGGGCCATCCTGGGCTCCCTTGACAACCTGGCCGCCAACGCTGCCGCAGCGGCCGCCGCCGCCACCGCCGCCGCCACCGCCACTTCCGCCGCCAGTGCGGCCGCCGCCGCTGCCGCATCCGCTGAGGCCGCCGCCAGCGCCGCCGCCGCCGCTGCTGCGTCCAACGCGGTGAACGTCACCGCCGTCGTCCCCGCGGCTACGGCCGAGGCGGCAGCCGGCGCCGCTGCCGCTGCTGCCGCCGCCGCTGCCGCCGCTGCTGCTGCAGCTGCGTCCTCGGCCGCCGGTGAGCCTGCCGCCGCTGTGGTGGCTGCGGCCGCCTCCGGAGGCTCCGCCGCGGAGCTGAAGGCTGCGCTGGACCCGCTGGTGCTGCTGCAGCAGTCCGGGGGCCCGGTGGTGGCCCCGCTGGTTCAGGCGTTCTCCTTCCTGGCCATCGCCACCAGCTTCACTGGCTTCGTGCTGGCGGCGGTGGACTTCCTGCCAGACGCCTTCAAGCCGCTGTCGTCCGTACCCCTGGCCGGAAGGTACGGAGTACTGGTGTCGCCCATGGGGGCGGCAGCCCGCGGCGTGCCAACGCCCGCCGGGGGCCGCCTCCCCCTGCGCTGTCCAAAGCCTACTACGATACATGCCCGCTGCTTGCGCGTGGTTCGGCGCCGTCCTGCTGTGTAATATGCCAGGAACATATCCGAGCAGCGCCCCGCCTTCGCTTTTTTTGTTGTCTGTCTCGCAGGTACGCCCTAGTGGTCCTCCCGCCAATCCTGCTGTCCCAGGCCTCCCCCGGCATCTTCTTCGCCTCGCTCGACATCGCCGGCACGTACGGCGTCATGACGCTGTACGGCATGATGCCGGCGGCAATGGCGTGGGCCAGCAGGTACGGCAGCAGCAGTGCGGGCGGTACCGGCGGGGAGACGTCCGCAGCACCAGTGGAGGTGGAAGCCGCGAAGGTGCCGGTAGCTGCGGTGGTGGGCTCCGGCGGGAGCGTCGGCAGCAGCAGCAGCAGCAGCAGGAGCACCGGTGGCGGCGCTGGTGACAGCATGGCGGGAACGGCATCTCCTGACAGCAGCAGCAGCAGCAGCAGCAGCCGCAGGCAGGCGCGGGTGGTTGAGTTGGTACCGGGGGGCCCGGCGGTCCTGCTGTTGACAGGGCTAGCGGCGGCGTCGGTCATCGTGAGCCAGTGGGTCACCTGACCGTGCATTGCACTGCTTGTGTGTGTGGTGTATTGGGCTGTGCGTGGTGGGAGTGTGGGGTGGTATGTGCCGTATCCTGAACTTGGTGAGCGGCTTGGATTGACTGGGCAGGCCGTACGTTACACCATGTGCTCTACGCACAGCAAGGCCTCCAGCACGAGGAGTATTGGTAAAGGCCACAGTGCCGCTGTCTGCTTTTGTTCTAGAATAGAGATGGTGGCGTTGCTGCCGCATGGCTAGGATACCTTCTCGGGGTTATAGTGTCAACTCTTGGTAAGCTCGAAGCCCTCTGTTATCAAGGTGACCACTGCCGCCTTCTGCTTTCTAAGCAGAAGCGTTGTGACATCAGCAGCAATGGTTGATGAATGCCTTATTTATGCGGACATAACTGGCGGTATACCGTATCGTGTTGCGGACTTTCGGGGCAATAGTGAATGTGGCTGGTGCGAGTGAAACAGTGAGAGAGTGAGAGCGAGGCATGGCACTGCGACCAGGGCTAGTGCCGGTCGGGCGGCAGTGCAGGTGCTCAGGGCCTCAGGACGTTGACTCCGAGGGCGGCACCCCAGTGTGGGCGGCAGGTGCATGCTAGGCCACGTCACCTTGGTTGTCATGAGTCGTTGGGTGCCCCGCCCGCCAGTTGGCACTAGGGCAGGGTCACCCATGCACCAATCCCGAAGCAGGACACCCCTGCTGTGATGCCTTGGAAAGCGAGTGTCGCCGAGCGTAACCGATTGCCAAAAGGCGCGAACTTCTTGCTCTTCACGCACGGCTGTGTCCACGGTTGGCGCCGACCCAGAGACGGCCGGGACGGACATTGTAACGGTCAATTGGCGGGCGACGACAAGCCGCGCCTTGTCAGCCAGCACTGCGGCGGCACCTCCAGGCAGGCACCTCCTGGTTCATCCATCAGGGGCAGCAGCGGCAGGGTGTACTGGCGGGGTGCAAGCAGTCCTCGCAGGAGGGTGACCTTGCATTGGATTGGGGGGTCACCCCCGGTCCCGGAGATTGAATTTGGAACCTGTGAGATTGGCGGCGGTGCCCCACCTAAATTGATTGACTTGCCTGGCCACCAGCATGAGTTGCCTGGCCAGTGGCCACCATGCTGGCGCTCGGCGCCTGGGCTGGCCAGACATGTCAGGACACTTGTCTGAACATGACAACACTGCTCACCCCCTTGCCAGGCATGTCTGTACAGCCAGACTTCTGTGTACAGCGGCCTGTCCGGACAGGTGCCCGAGGCCCGGACAGCCTGTAGAAACCTGTCTGAACAGCGGTGCCTGAACAAACAGTGGCCTCGGTATCCGGACACCTGTCGGACATGGGAGGGTCTCGCACTGGGGTAGGGCGTGGCGACCACTATAGGCGTGGCCAGGGCACGCCAACGCCAGGCACCCCTGCCTGCCACTGTCCTTTGCTCGTTACACTACAGTAGGATTCGGTCTGACGGTAAGATAAACGGACTTCAACTGGTGTGTTCCATGCATATGTACGTTTGGGAGTTGCGCGACAACAGACACTGGCGAGCAGGTGTGCTTACTGTGGCCCCTTGCACCTCAGACTTTAACCAGTCGACGCATCACAGCAAGACGAGAAGCTGCCTTTTCCTACAAACGGCATGTGCTTCGGCACGTGGCGGAAGACGTACCGTACTTGACATGGCAGAGCGACGTTCTTGCCACATGTCAATGGGCGAGGCAGCCTAGCAAATCACTTCGCATTCAGCAATAATCATTTCCCTGTTGTGCACCGAGGAAGAAATGAGACACGCTGGTCTGAGGCATGCTGTGCGGCACTTCCCCAGGCCTGCGTGTGGCGTCGCACAAGCGGCACGTCGTCCTCGCAGCTTTCCTACCAGGACCAAGGCAACTAAGGACTTTGGCAACATGGTGCGTGCATGTTTTGGGCCAGCTTGATTCTGACAACGCGCACCGCCATATGGCGAGTCACAGCATTCTGGACGAAAATGTTGAACTACAGCAGCATCTACATTTTCCTCTTTTACCATCACCCAGGACCTGAAGACGTTGATGACTTTGGACCTGGACGAGTTGTCGACGGAGGAAGTCGTCGAGCTGACGAAGGCGCTGAAGAAGGAGACGCAGAAGGAACTGATCGCCAAAGATCTGCAGGGCCTCGGGGTGGGTATGAGGCTCCTCGGGGCCTTCCGTTCAATCGCGACGTTTCGCCGAATGCGCGTGCATTTCGCGTTGTTCTGACCGGCTGTCTTCTGTGCTGCGCAGATCTCTGTGATTGGCGTGGCTATTTTCGTCTGGTTATGCTGGCGCATCAAGGTCATGTACGGCCTGTAGGTGGTGCAGCTGGTGTTGTGGCAGCTGCCAAGCTGGTCCTGCTGGCTGCTGGCTGCTGACTGCCCTGCTGAAGGTTCGTGGCGTTGTTTCACTAGAAGGACTCTTGGGCCTGGTGTCCGTCTTATGTCAGTGGCCGACCGGTCCCGTGGCCGGGCTGGAATGCCCGACGCCCCTTCCGCTGCACTGGCGGCCGCCGCTGCCGCTTCCGCCGAGGCCGCCGCCAGCGCTGCCGCCGCCGCTCCTGCGTCCAACTCGGTGAACGTCGCCGCCGTCGTCCCCCCGGCAACGGCGGAGGCGACAGCCGGCACCACTGCCGCCGCTGCCGCCGCTGCTGCTACAGCGGCATCCTTGGCCGCCGGTGAGCCCGCCGCCATTGCGGTGGCGGCGGCCGCCGCCGGAGGCTCAGTCGCGGAGCTAAAGGCTGCGCTGGACCCGCTTGTGCTGCTGCAGCAGCCCGGGGGCCCGGTGGTGGCCCCGCTGGTTCAGGCGTTCTCGTTCCTGGCCATCGCCACCAGCTTCACTGGCTTCGTGCTGGCGGCGGTGGACTTCCTGCCGGACGCCTTCAAGCCCCTGTCGTCCGTAACCCTGGCCGGAAGGTACGGAGTACCGGTATCGCTCACAGGGGCAGCAGCCCTCGGTGTGCCAGCGCCCGCCGGGGGCCGCCTCCCGCTGCGCTATCCAAAGCATACTACGATACATGCCCGCTGCTTGCGCGTGGTTTCGCGCCCTCCTGCTGTGTAACTTGCCAGGAACATATCCGAGCAGCGCCCCCACCTCGCTCACTTTGTTGTCTGTCTCGTAGGTACGCCCTAGTGGTCCTTTCGGGGCGACATCCGGGGCTGCTGCGGCACCAGTGGAGCTGGAAACCGCGAAGGTGCCGGTAGCTGCGGTGGTGGGCGCCGGCGTGAGCAGCAGCAACAGCGGCGGCGGCGCTGGAGCCAGCATGACCGTGGAAAGCATTGCGGGAATGGCATCTCCTGACAGCAGCCGCAGGCAGGCGCGGGTGGTTGAGTTGGTACCGGGGGGCCCGGCGGTCCTGCTGTTGACAGGGCTAGCGGCGGCGTCGGTCATCGTGAGCCAGTGGGTCACCTGACCGTGCATTGCACTGCTTGTGTGTGTGGTGTATTGGGCTGTGCGTGCTACAAGTGTGGTATGTGCCGTCTGCTGAACTTTGGTGAGCGGTCGGGACGGACTCTGCAGGCCGTTACCCCGCATGCTCTACCCTCTACGCACAGCAAGGCCGCCGGCGCATGGAGTCTTGGTCACGGCCAAGGTTCCGCTGCCTGCGTTTGTTCTGGAGACGAGACGGTGGCATGATTGCTGCGGCGTGGTCTACGCAGTCTAGGTTGTACTAACAGTCTCTGGTGAGCTCGAAGCCCTCTGTTATTCCGGTGACCATTGCCTTCTTCTGCTTACAAAGCGGGAGGTTTGTGACATTTGCAGCAATGCGTTATTAGTGCCTTCATTATGCAGGCATCATGAGTGACGGTATGTCGTGTTGCGGACTTTCGGGGCAATAGCGAATGCGGCTGGTGGCGAATGAGAGAGTGGGAGCGAGGCATGGCACTGCAGCGACCAGGGCTAGTGCCGGTCGGGCGGTGCAGGTGCTCAGGACCTCAGAACGTTGACTCCGAGGGCGGCACCGAAGGGTGGGCGGCAGGTGCATGCTAGGGCAGGGTCACCCATGCACTGATCCCGAAGCAGGACACCCCTAGTGTCACCGCGCGTAACCGATTGCCAAGAGGCGCTAACTTTCTGCTCTTCACGGCTGTGTCCACGGTTGGCGCCGACCCGGAGGCGGCCGGGACGGACATTGTAACGGTCAATCGGCGGGCGACGACAAGCCGCGGCTTGTCAGCCAGCTGCGCGGCGGCACCTCCAGAACAAAGCGACGTACGGACGGACAGGACCCTAAAGCAGCTGCTTGGTCGTGTTGCGTAGGCAGGATGGGCGGAAGGTGGCTACGCTGAGATGGAAGCGCGTGCGTGCACTAGGTTCCCTGGCCCCGGAAGGACAAGGGACAACGCTGTTCAGCCCCAGGCTGGCAACAGTTACACCGGCTGCACCCTGCACTGTAAGATTGGGCATGCCTGCCCTCCTACATGCGTGCACTGCGCCCAAGAGACAATGCCGGTAGCCCTGCCACAAAAAAACCTTGCAGTTCACCAGCACAACACGCGTGGAACGCGGCAGAGGCCTCTCGGAAGCACCAGGGGCAGTGAGCGCACGGGCAGCCGGGAGGCGGTCACGGTGGTACCGCGCCCGTGGGCCATGCAAGCTTCCCAAGTGGTAGCGCCGCCATCCATGCAAACATCCGCCACAATTACGCTATCCCATTACTTTGCAGTGCTCTAAAAACTGATCTTCTGCTATAGCAGTGCGGAGGGCACCTAATGCGCATCAATGCAGATGGCTGTGCATGATTTTAGAGGCCCTAACCGGCTCCATCTCCACGTGCTCATGGTACTAACCAGCCAGTTGCCACACGCTACCTAGGCAGTTCATGCAAACCCTTCTGCGAGCATGCATCTTTTCCTTCTGTTGCCATGGCGTTCCTTCCCTACATTCAGTCCCTTCCTAGCCTCCTTCTACTGCACCGTCCAGCAACCGATCCTCCACCACTCCAGCTCGTGACCATCCCCCTCATCCGCATCCCACCTGTCAACCTGCCGTACACCACCCGTCCCTGCCGTACGCCCCGCTGCCTCCCCATGCAGGCTCCCGTCCCCTCCAGCCGATGCAGCTGCCGCACCACCGACGTCGTACCCGTATACGGATGCGGGCGGGTCCAGCCGCGTCACGTGCATCAGAGGCGTAGGTACGGTCCACACCACGTCGTACTCGGTGACACGGAGGATGACTAACGGCAGGGCGGCCTGCAAGCAATGTTGTTGTTTCAGGAGGGTGTTGGCGGTACACAGTACCTGGCGTACGTATGATAATGCTTGCGCACCCAGCTGGCAAGGCCCCAAGCCCCACGAGCGACAGACCCTAGCCCTGGTGGCAGGACCACAGCTCAGGTCTAGAGAAGAAGAGAAGTGCAACCCAGGTGTAACGCAGCATGCCAAACGCGGCTCTGCCGGACAGCCACGTGCCGTTCGACCATACCATCTCCCGCCGCCGCATGCCATACCGGTAACCGGAATTCGTCTGGCTAGGTCGACGGCACAAGGAACCGAATGCACGGCCACCCCGTCCCACATGACTCCCCCCACCGAGGACCCCTTCCCAACCTACCTCCTCTACAGCAGCCTCCCAGTACAAACCCGCACCAACCCCTGCTCCTCCCCCACTCACCCATCCCCGCACCCCGCTCTCACCTGCAGCATCTGCTGCCACTGCAGCAGCTGCCGTATGGGCATGGCCCAGTTGGGCAGCCACAGCGTCCGCAGGCCCGCCAGCGCGCCGGGCGGCAGCAGCATGAGCGCGTCCAGCAGCGCCAGGTCGCGCTGCGCCGCCGCCGCGCCAGGGTCCGGCGGCGGGGGCCGGGGCGGCTGCAGGGGGTCCAGCAGCAGGTGGCGCAGGGAGGCCAGGGGCGCCAGGCGGGGCACGTCGCGGCAGCGGATGCCGCCCAGGCCCAGCGTGCGGAGGCGCTGTGGTGTGGTGGGGAAGGAGGGCGGGATGTATGGGGTTGGTGGGGTTGACATTTGTGTGGAGGTCGGTGTGGGGTTGACGAAGGGGATGCGGAGTGGAAAAGGAGATGGGGCCGGGCGTCGGGCGGGGTTCAGGGTTCTTGCCAGTGGGGCGCAGCGGGGCGGGGTGGCAAGGCTCTGTGCACGTGGGAAGGTAAGGTGTCAGCAGCCGGTGGCCATGGCTGGTCGCCAATGAGTGCTCAGAATGACAATTGCGTCTCGGCTTCCCGTTAATGTGCCCCCACAGTGTTGGGCACCGCTGCGAGGAGCGAGCATACGGTAAACGGTGGGCAAAAGGCCAGACCCCAGCGCTAGGGCATCCCGCAGGCCGGAACTTCTCTTTGTCAGCGACGCACCGTGAGGGAGGTGACGGCGTCGAGCAGCTGGCTGCGTGCCCTGTCTAGGGGCGTGTCGTTGCCCTGTTGGCCCTGCCGCCCCTCCGCCTCCCCCTCCGGCTGCTGCTCCTCGGAAGGGGAGCTGGGGCTGCGCAGCACCAGCGTCTCCAGCTGGGGCACCTGCCGCAGGACCTGCGGGAAGGCGCAGGGCGATGCGGGGAGGTGCGGGCAATTGGTATGTAACATTGCCGGCGAGGTCATGGGACAGGGTGTCCAGAGCCTTTTTGGTTTGTGGCAAAGGTAGCCTGGCCAGTCTCTCAAAACGTAAATGACTTTCTACCGTACGGCAGGTGCTGGCCCGGCTTGCCCACGCCAGCTCGATGCGGCTGGCCAAGTGGCAAGCGCGCATATCCGTACACGTGTCACATGCCACGTGTCACGTCGCTTGACGCGCAACCAAGAAGCGAGCTGTTGATTGACTCACACCAGGTGTATCTCGGCCATGTACCTACCTGGACCCATGCGAGCTCCACGGGCGGCTGGTCGGGCGGCAGCTGCTCGTAGCCGCCCGCCGCCGCCGCCGCCCGCCAGCCCTGCCACGTGTCGGCCAACGCGTCGGGGGCGATGCAGTCGGCCAGCCACAGGTGGCGCAGGCCGGGCGGCGGCCGCGAGCCGCACAGCTGCACGCGCGTCAGCAGCAGCGCCTCCAGCGTCCTAAAGTGAGGGACCGGCCAAGGATAATCAGGGAAGTACGTTCTGCTCATGTGGATTACATATGATCTTGTAAGAACGCAAGGTCATGGCCCCGACTCGCCAAAGTGCACGCGCACCAGCAACAGCGCCTCGAGCATCCTGGGGCGCGGAAAGAACGCAAGGCGCGTTAATCCCGTCTATCCCCCTTGTGCGAGAGCCTGCAGCGGCGCGCACCTGGGCAGGAGGTCCCAGCTGACGGCGTAGCAGCGCCCAGGCGCCGGCGGCCCCGCGTCCCTCAGCTTGCCGTACACGCAGGGCCAGTGCGCCAGCGACAGTGAGCGCAGGCGGGGCCACGCCCACGTGGGCAGCGGCCGCAGGCAGCAGGGGGTCAGCGGGCGGGGGGCCGCAGCGGCGGCAGCGGCGGCGGCGGCGGGGGCGTCACCGCCGGGTGCAGCCGGCCCTGGCCCTGCCCCTGCCCCCGCCGCTGCCGCTGCTGGCCCCACGGGCGGCGCTGCTTCTCCTGCCGCTGCTGCCCCCCCTGTTGCTCCTGCATCTGGTGGGACTGCTTGTTGTGCTGCTGCTGGTGCCGCCCCTGGCGCCGCCAGCGCTGCCGCCGCCCCAGAGCCACCTTCGCCAGGTGCCGTGTCGGCTGGGGCCGGATGCGACGGCCCTTCCATGTGCAGCCCAGCTGCGGCCTCAGACCCTGCTGCGACCCCCGAGGGCCCTGCCCCATCACCTGTTACTGCTTCCTTCCTACCATCGGGCCCATGGCCGGCGGCGCTCCCACCCGCCCTATCAGCTCCCTGCCCCTCTCCGTGACGCAACCCATCAACTTCCATTGCCTGCGCCTCCCCCGATCCACGTGAACCCTCGCCCTCCGCCACCCCGCCTTTTCGCTCCTCGCCGCCGCTGCCGCTGCTCCCCGCTCCAGCCCCCGCCCCCTGACGCCCCTCCTCCGCTGCACCTCCTGCCCCTGTCCCTCCTGCTGCTCCTGCCGCTGTCGCTGTGGAAGCCGCGCTTGCTGCACCACAACCAGACGCCACGCGCTTCACAGGTGTCAACAGGGGAGAGTCCGCCGCCGCAGGCGCGGGAGGCAGGGGATAGTCCTCCCCCAGCGCCGCCCGGCACGGCTCCGCCCCCAGCATGTTCCACGTGGACAGGTGCAGGGACTCCAGGTGCGGCAGGGACACCAGCATGGAGGCCATGCTGTGGTGTATCATGGGCAGGGGGTAACGCGGCGTTAGGAATGGGAGTGAAGGCAAGGGGCTCAGCCCACCCTTGTACGCACGGCGTGGTAAGTATAAGGGTGTTACGTAGATTAGGCTGATCACCTCGCAGGCAGAGGTAGTCGAGACAAAGCGTCCGCTTCGTGATGAAACCACCACAAACCGACGGCCTCCCAACCCGCATCGCCTGGCGCGCTCACCCCGCATCCACAAAAGCTGGCGGCGTGTCGTTGGGCGAGTCCAGCTGCAGCATGAGCTGCCGCAGACACGTCAGCCGCCCCAGGTGCCGCAGCTGCTCCAGGCCGTACTTGCTGCCCAGCAGCGCAGCCCCCGGCGGCGCCTCCGCGCCCGCCGCCGCCGCCGCGGCCGCCGCCTCCGCCGCCATCGCCGCACTGTACGTCACCACATCGCCCGACGGCAGCGCGCGCGGCAGCTGTAGCGACGTCAGCGCCGTCAGCGCCGCCACAGACGCCACCAGCTCCGGCGCCAGCTCCGCCGTCTCCAGCCGTAACGCACGCAGCGGCGGCGCCGCCGCCGCCGCCCTGCCCGTCAGCGGCGACGCAAGCGCCAGCGCCGCTGCCGGTGTTCCCGCGCCCCCGCCCTGCGGCGGCGGCGGCGGTGGAGGAGCCGCCGCCTCCTGGCCCGCCGCTGCGCCGCCGCCAGCCGCCGACGCGGCGATGGCGGCGCGCACCGCCGCCGCTGGCCCGCCGGTTACGCCGCCCGCCGCCGCCGCCACCATGCCCCTGAAGGCCTCGCACAGGGCGTCCTCCTCCTCGCTGCTGGTCACCCGCACCGCCAGCGACGTGAGGCGCGGCAGCAGCGGCAGCAGGGCGCACACCAGCGCGTTGCAGCCGGGGGACAGAGACAGCGACAGCACACGCAGGGGGCTGGCGGACAGGTCTGCGGGATGGAAATAGAGGACGGTGTGAACGCGCTGTGGATAAGCTTCAAGGCAGGCTAGACCGGGGCCAGGGCTGTACGGCACGGTACGGTGGGGACCCATGCGGGTGCCCTTGGTATCACAGGAAATTCAACAGGTGAAGACCAAGCGACGTGCCACGAGGTGTGGCTGTGAGGTATGCCACAGGAAGGGCGGGCTCGGTCTGGCAGGAGCACTGCACAGCGCAGCTTCCCACCGTCCGCCCTGCGCGCGAGCTCGGCGATCGGCTCCTCCCCGCCCGCCGTGGGCATGGACCAGGCGTGGTCGGGGCACACGTGCTGCAGATCCAGGCGCACCAGGCGCGGCAGCAGCAGCAGCTCCAGCAGGTGCAGCGGGGAGGCGGGCCGCGCGTCGCACACCAGGTGCAGCGACTGGCGGGAGGGGTGGGAGGGGTGAGAGGGCAGGGGGCCGTGCGTCAAGGGGCCAGGACGGGAGGATTGGGACGTTGGTTTGTAAGCAGGGCAATTGCAGGGGCGCAGGACAGCACAAAGCTTGCCCGGCCAGAACGCAGAGAAAGCCCTGGGATGACAGTTACCCGGAAAACGGCATGTGGCGCGTAGGTGTGTAGGTCGCCGGGGAACGGAGTGCAGCATGCCTTTAAAGACGAACACACATGTGCGCAACAACTAGCGCACCTCTAGCGTGGTTATGCTGGCCAGGTGCCGGGCGCCCTCCGCGTTGATGTTTTCGCCACCGAACTGCAGTCGCCGCAGCCGCCGGTGGTGCGACAGGGATGCCAGCAAATCGTACACCTGTACGTCAATTGTACGGAGCAGAGCAAACGGTCACTCAAGGCCTACCAGCAGCTGCGGTGCAACGGGTTACGGTAGGTTGACTCTCCCTGCCCCCCTACCCCCCAGCCCACCACCCAGGCCAGAAGAAAGCTGTCCTTTGTAGCCCCATACACCCCCTCCTGCCTAGCACCGCTAACCCACACCCACCTCATTGAAGTCCAGGAATGAGTCCACGTCGTACCCGATGATCCACCTGCGGCACCCAGGGGTCGGCAAACGTAATGCGGCAAGCCGCAGCATTACCGCTTGCCTCGCGCACCCCGCAACCCAGATACTGTATTACAGATGGCCAAGCCGAAAAGGGTTTCCTACCCCCATCCGGCAACCCCTTGCAGCACGCTATTTTGCGTACCTCCCACGCGTGCCCCACCGCGATACAAGCATCGCTGAAGCATTGAGCATCCCTGCTGGCCCCCACCTCTCCAGCTGCCACGCGCCCCCTCCTGCACCACCAGGCCGTCCCCGCCAACCCACTCCATGCACAGCTCCCCCAAGCGGCCGCCACCACCTTCCACGCAGCACAAAACGTGGCAGGCTACCACCCACCGCCCCCTGTCCTCTCCACCCCTCCACCCCTCCGCCCGCCTGACCCACTTCATGCACAGCTCCCCCAGGCGTCCCAGCCTGCACAGGTGCGGCATGGAGGCGCGGTACAGCGGCTGCCCCGCGTCGTCCATCCCGCCCTGGCCCTGGAACAGCAGCTCCTGCACAAGGAGGAAACCAGAACGCATGGGTACCGTATGTCACTTGCAATGACGTCCGCCATGTGCGCTTGTGCTGGCGCCCCCTGCGCCCTCCCAGACCCTTTCAAAGCAGGTTCTGGGGAGCGGCGATGGTCACCAGCGCCTCAAGCTGCGCCCCCAGGGAAGCTCCCCTGCTGTGCGCAGTGAGGCCCAGCTCCATGCTTCGTGCGACAGGCCCACCTTGGTCACGGTAATGAACTAAGCAGCGGTCCCTGCCCCCGGCCCCGCCACCCACCAGCGCCTCTATCTGCGTCATGCGGCCCAGGGCCGAGTAGTCCAGGGGCACGTCCCACGTCACGCTGGGGGCGGGCAGGGTCAAGGGCAGCAGAGGCAAGGCTCAGACAGAGGTGTACGTGGCAGCGAGCCAAACCGTTACCAGGAACACGACATGGCGCCCAGACAACCTAAGGTGCCCACACACTCTGCCATCCAACATCCTCACTTCTGCAGTGTCACTTACTGCACGTACCCCAGGACAAGTAAGGAGATTGTGGCGCCGCGAAGGGCCCGGGCCTTATCCCCCAAGTGCCTCCTCACTTCCTCACCTGTCGTGCACCGACAGCCCCCGCAGCCCCGGCCACAGCGCGTGCACGGTGGCCAGCGCCGCGTGCACCTGGTGCCTGTGTATTAGCGCGTTGTGCACCAGCGTGAGGTGGCACACGCGCGGGAAGGAGGTGCGCAGCCGCGGCAGCGGCCGGTGGTGCGCCGCCGGCCCCACACCCACACCAGCGGCACCCGCAGCGGCTTGTGCCGCCGGCGCCAGCCCACCACCCTGTGCTGCAGCGTCCGTGCTCCAAGGCGCAGCGCCGCTGCTGCTGCTCCCTACCGCACCACCGCCGTGAAGCCCGCCCGCCGCCCACAGCCCTGGCCAGGGGCCGCCTCCCCCAGGCCACCCGCAGCCCGGATGAAAACCGCCGCTGGTACCAGCAGCTCCTCCCCCACCTCCGCCATTCCTTCTGCCGCCTCCACCGCCTTCGCCCGTGCCTCCACCGCTGCCGTTAGCATCCTGCTGCTGCGGCTGTACCGTGCTGCCGTGCTGCCCCGGGCTGCCCGGCCGTGCGTACCCCGCAGACAGCTGCGCGGCCAGCTCCGCCCACCCGGGCTGCGGCCCCTCCAGCAGCAGCGGGTGGTTGAGCGGCAGCGCCAGGTGCGTCACCAGCAGGCACGCCCCGGAGCGCCAGGCGCGGCATGCCAGCGAGGCGGAGGCGTGGTCGGCGGGGCACAGGAAGCTGCATACCACCTGCGTAAGGAGGCAGAGGCGAAGCAGGAGAAGCAGGGTAGGGGGAAGCGGAGGGTGTGGGGAGGGGGGCAGGGGCGGGGATGGCGGCAGGGCGCTAGGTGCTACAGGTCGTCTGGGGATGTGCGTACCGGACGAGGCGTCGTGGCTTACTGGAGAGTTGGATCAACTGGAGACAAAAGGAGGCAGGGCAGGCGGCAGTCTGTGCGCTGGAGAGGGGGCGTCTGGCAGGGGTTTCCCACTTCACAAGCCAACGTTGACAAGACACAGTTCCTGTACTGCGATGCGCTTTATGACGCAGCCCACCCATTTCTAGATCATGGTGCTGATTGTGCGTGTCCTCAGGGCTCTCCGAAAGCGTTTTGAGCAACTGTCGGCAACCGGAGCTCACCTGAACGAGCTCGCATGGCAGCAACGCCCATGGTGGTTGCTTAAAATGTTGCGTAAAGCTCAAGAACATGGTCTCGCCGGCCCAGCTCCCTGCTAAGCGCTTCTGTGACTTGGACATTGCTGCAACTGGTCACCTTCCTGGGCCTCCCGGGCCTCTAGGGAGGATCGGAACCAGAATACGTTTACATATTACGATCTGGGAAAGCGCAGGGCAAATGGCAGAGCCGGGGCGATCATGACGATGAGTTCAACTTCTCAGGCAAGAAACAAGAAAGGGCAGGGGCCTCAGCAACACTAACGAATAGCAAAAGTGTGTGTAAGAGACTGCCCTTTCATTGACAGAAACCTGCCCTGCTCCCGCATGCCGAGCTGCGGCATGGGTCGCATGGGTCTGCCCTGCCTGTGCGAAGCGGGGGCGGGGGAGCGAGCCACAGCCAGTCACACACGCATGTATGAAGTTTAGGCACGCAACATAACTGTTAGTTTGGGACATAGGTAATTCGAACCGTGTGTGCTCCTTTAGCCCTGTCCCGGCGTGCATGGCGAGGCGACACGCCGGGCAGGACGCACTACCGGACAACGCAGGTCCGACCGGGCCAATAGCTCTATAAGATCGAACCAACGGAGCACAATGGATCCTCCGGCGAAGGTAGCTCGGCGGCAGGGCGACCTGTCGGCGCGCTCGAATGCGCCATGGCACGCAGCAGTGGAGTCCTCGTTGGCGTCCCGGCGGCAAACCCACGGCTGCCCAGCTTCTGTGGACTGGCAGGAGATGCCCGCCGAGCTGGTCATGGTGAGTAGTGCATGCCAAGCCACGTCCGCGCAGGCTCTGTGCAACGTGCAGCACCTACAGCCTGTTACGCACACCTGCAAAGGCACACCTTGAGCCCCCAAAACGGAGTCCCCCCGAGTCCCCCCTATCAACACAACGGAAGAGCCATCCCCGTGCAACTATTGAGGGCTATCAGCGCGTCCCAGTACCAACCATGCTCCCACATCCAAGGCATTCAGTATGTGGCCCAACGCACACTCCGCACGTGGGCCGATGCACACTCCGCAATCCCTCATAATCGCACACCCTGATGTCCAAGGCCGCGACACCCCGCAGCACCCAGTAACGCAACCGGCGTTTCCAACCCACAAACGCCCTCTACCATGGTGCCACCCAGGGCACACATGCTTCACCACACTCCATGCACACACCCTCCGCAGGCCATCGGGCGCGCCGTGCCACCCCACCAGCGCGGCAACGTCCGCATGGTGTGCCGTACCTGGTGCCGCGCCGTGACGGATGACGTCAGCTGCCTGCAGCTTCCGCTGTCCGCGCTGGCGCCGCCGCCTCGCTGGCACGCCATGCTGCTGCCCCCCACGCAGCCCCCCGTGTGGGGCTGGCCACGGGGCCCCGGGAGACACTCCCCTGCTTACCGGGAGGCCCACGGGCTGCAAGGGAGTCCAAAAGGGGAAGGGCTTGAGGGCAGGGAAGAGCAGCAGGTCTCGGACGGGGGCAGGAAACGGCAGCGGGGGCAGGGGGAGGTGGCGGAGCAGGGAGAAGCTGCAGCGGAGCTAGGCGCTAGGGACAACAGCACTATTGATGGGGAGGAGCAGGAGCATCAGAGGCAGATGGAAGAGCTGCGCCTGCTGGCGGCCCGCAGCCCGCACCTGGCGGCTGTACGGCGGCTGTTCATGCGGTTCCGGAGCTGTCGCCACGTGGTGCTGGTGCACAACACGGTACTGCCGCCGCAGGACGTGCAGGTGCGTGTGTTGGGCGGCACGAGGTGGGAGTGTTCTCAGGACAGCCACAGGCCTACGCAATGCATGTGGGGTGCAAGTGGTCGTGCCAAAAAAAGCCTTACGCTGTACGGCTAGCAATCCGGCCAGCAAACCGCTGGACGGAGCAGCACGTCTTCAGTCGTTACATTTACGACAAGCAGCTCAACCAAGGGGTCCGATGGCAGGGTACGGGGGGAAGTGCGTCGTGTTGAAGTAATACTGCTTGAACCGTGTCGGGAGGACCCCCGACCCTGCACCCCCGCAAACCAAACTGCAGCCCCCCTAGGTCCCCCGCCCGCCCCTCGCACTGCCGCCGCCACTGCAGTACCTGGATTATCTATGGCACAAAGTCCCTTCCTCAACCACTGTGCCATGGTCCGCGCAGGCTGCCCTGTCCGCGCTGCCGCTGGTGTGCCCGGGCCTAACCCACGCTGAGCTGCGGGACAGCGTGTCGTGGGAGCAGCCGGCGGAGCTGGCGCCGCTGCTGGCGGGGCAGGGGGCGGGGGTGGGGGCGGCGGCGGCGGGGCCGGCGGGGGCGGTGGGGGCGGGAGGAGGGGCGGGCGCGGGGTGCTGCGGCCTGACCGACCTAACGGTCACCTACCTGTCGTCGCCGGACATGCAGCGGATGACGCGGAGGTGGTGAGGCAGTGTGGTGTGTGGACGGCCATGGCGGGCCCATATTGACTATGGCTAATAAGTGCATGGGTATGCATGGCCGCGTCCGTCTACGGGTGGCATGAGCGCCAGTAGCTCCTTGTCGTCCGTTGCACTTCTTCCGGGCCCCCGGGATTCCGAGCACACAGCACACACACACACTGACAATGTGGTGCAGTACCAGTGCGGGCAATCGGTCAAACTCCTAGGTGCAGCTTCGCACCACCTGCAGGTGCAGCCACCTGGAGGACTCCACCTGAACTGCACTGTTCCGCGTAGGGTTATCCACAACACCTGGAACACAAATATACCGCAGTCCATATAGTCTTGCCCCCTCGTGCTGGAGCGCACCGTGCCCGGCGCAGCACTGCCCCCAACAACATTTACCCCTGAAAATACCTCTATAGTTGTGGTGACTTGTGCATTGCCTACCTGTTGAACCCCGCCCGCAGGTTCAGCCGCGTTCTGGAGCGCATGGTGTCCCCCAGCTGGTCGGTGGAGCGGCTGCGGGTGCGGTGGCTCATGGGGGAGGCGCCGCGCGCCTTCTTCACCTCGAGGGGCTTCACGCGGTGGGTGGGTGGCACTGCGGCTGTCCGCCAGCTCCCTGCCAGCATTCGTACCAGTGTACACCTTCTGCAGATCACACCTTGCCCTTTGGGGTATCTATGGTTTGGGACGCTTAGCAGCAGGGCATGAGGCTTTACCCGTATCCGTCCGGTTGCCTTGGATGCAGCGCACAGGTCGAACAGCCAATAGCAGGTGGGCGCCCAGACGTGGCTCAGAATGCCAGCCCCGGCCTGCAGACCTCCTCGCCTCGTATGCTAGAACCCACATTGCTGGCTGGCAATCGGTGTCTCGTGCATTCGCCGCCACCCTCTGACGCAAGACACCTGGTTCGTGTGTACTCCTGGCAACATGTGTGCCCCCGGCAGGTGGGCGAATACCCTTGCGGCAGCTGCACCTGGGAGCCTAGGCCGGCTCAAGGTGAGGAAGTACGATAGCTAGTACTACGTGGGCTGATGTGTAGCGCAATGCAAATGCCTGATGTCATTCACGGGCCTGCATCTGCGCAAGGTATCTGTGTCGAGATGCGCAGTCGCACAAACTGCCGCTGGGCTTATCAGTTGGCCTCGATGCTGCATACAGAGGCTCCCTGCGCCCTCGTGCGCCGCCCTGAACCTGTATCGCACTGCTACTAAGTTTTCAACTGCCCAGGCTCACAATACGAGCTACTGCAAAGCGCCTCTGCTGTGCAAGGCAAGTCCGCAACCGCGTGACCCTGCCCTCCCCTGGTCCCCTTCCTCCTCCCCCATCCTCCTCTCCCTTCCATAGACGCTGGACCTCGCCTGGGCCGAGCTGTCAGACGCCGCCTTCGACCCCGCGCCCCGCGACGACTACCAGCCGTTCCACCCACTGCACCCACCACCACCACTGGCGCCTGCTGGCGCCGCAGCCGCTGGCAACCAGCTCCCTCCCCAGGCTGGCGGCAACACCCTTGCCCCAGCCATGCCTCCCTGGGAGCTGGCGCCGTACGTTGCCGCACACCAGCCGCACGGCGCCGCTGCCGCTGCCGCCGCTGTTGACGACCCTGTTGCCGCCGCCGGCGGCTGGCCGCTCCCTCAGCAGCCCAACAACAATAATAACCAACAGCAGCCGCAGAACGCTGCGTTCGCGGCCTTTCAGGCGGCGCTCCACGCGCAGCAAATGGAGGAGGAGGCGACGCCCGGGGCGGGCGCGGGGCACGCGCGGGACGGGTGGAACGAGCTTGGCAGTGCGGCGGAGGGGCAGCTGCCCGGGCTGCAGGGCGTGGCGGGGGCGCCCAGGCCGGGGCTGCCGCTGGCCCTCAGCGCCTTCAGCAACCTGACGGTAGGTGCAGCGGCCTGGGGGCCTATGGTCGGGCGATGGCTGTGGCGTGTACGGATTGATTGGGGCAGGATGGGGGCATGCGTCATGCTAGCAACATTGCGTCCAGAACGTAGACAATGTTCTTGTGCTCCAGTGTGCCAGCGCAGAGCGCCCCTTTCCCCGCTTTGCTGCATTACGCCCGTGCCAGACCACAACTCTGCGCCGACAACCTGCATCACACCATAACTCCTACTACCATCAACCCCCACTGCTTCCGCTGCCCTACTGCTCCCACTGCAGAGCGTGTCGCTGTGCTGCATGGCCTCCCGCGCTCCGGCCGACCACGTGCTGCGGCTGCTGCTGCGCTGCCGCCGCCTCACGAAGCTCAGCCTGGTGCACCACGAGGCGTTTACGGCGTGGCCCTCGCGGCGGGTGGCGCCGCGGCTGACGGAGGCGCTGGCGGCGGTGGTGCGAGGTGGGTGCCGGAGCCCCAGTCTGTGGGTTTGTGGCAACAGCGGTCGGGTGTATCCTTGTACAAGTGTTTAGTGGTGTACCCGGTCCCGGTGACCGCGCTGGAGGGAAGCAAGTGGGCCAACACCTGCGAAGGCCGCGGGGGAGTGCTCGTCACGCTTTGCGTGCCTATTCACCTCCGTGCCAGCAACCCGCGTCTGAACGTATCAATTCGGCAAATTGTGTAGTCCGTGCTCGGGCCGTGTCCGCAGAAGGTGGCACCGTCGCCCCAGACCTCGACACCCCAGACCCACTCCTCCCATCCTGCTGTTATTACCCCACTCCCTCCTCCCCCTTGGTCCCTCCCTCCCTCCCACTCTCCTTCCTTCTCACCCACAGAAGAGCTAGGCACAGGAGGCGACGCCGCCCCGGACGCCTCCACAGCCCCCGCCGACCCGTCCTCCTCCTCCTGCGCCTCCTCCTCCCCCTCGTGGTGGCCCGCGGGCCTGTCTCTCCCCCTGCGCGAGCTGCACCTCCCCTGCACGCCCGCGCTGCTGATGCTGCTGCACCTGCCCGCCCCCGCGCTGGCCAACCTCAAGGTCCTGGACCTGCAGATGATCCTGGCGGGGTACGCCACGGGCAGGCCGCTGGCGGGCACCGGGCGCCTGGTGGCCGCGCTGCAGGTGAGCAGGTGGCGTATGTGTGTGTAAGGACGTTGTGTATTAGCATGACGAGGGCGCGGCATGGACACTACCCCATTGGCGGGCACGGGGTGCATGAAGGCGGCGCTGCAGGTCGGCAGGAGGTGTGTGCCTTGTGACATGTTCCAAACTTGTATGGTGGGGCGCACCGCGGTGCGGCCGTTGGCGGGCACGGGGCGCTTGGGGCCATGCTGTAAGTAAGCAGGCGCCGTTGCCATATAGTAGTGTGCCGTGGCCAAGAGGAAGTCAAGAAGGGTTTGCTCTGTCCCCTGTCCTGTACCGCAGCATTGTACCGTGGTGGTGCCGCTGCCCTGCCACCAGGCTACGCATCCAGTTCCTTCACAGTGGCCCCGTTCACGCTCTTGAACCATTTGTGAAGCCATACGTGATGACCTCTCCTGATGCATGCTGCGTGCGCTGTTGTGTCCGCCCGCAGGCCGCCGCCGCGTCCGGCGCCCGGCTGCGCGACCTGTTCCTCAACAACGTGGACCTGGCGCCACCCCTCATGGACGTGGTGGCCGCCACCGACAGCCTGGAGCAGGTGCGAGGTTGGGTGTGTGCTATACTGGCCAGTCCAAATGAATGGGTGTGTGTTATGTACGTGGTGACTCGGTGTGTCTTAGCGTGGCAGCAGTGCTCTTGGTGGACATGGACGTGGTTGCCGCCACAGGCACCCTGGAGCAGGTGCCGATGGTTTTTCACACGCTTGTAAGCACCGCGCGTGTCGCTGTGTGCCTTACTCGACTGTGTACAAGCGTGGCAGCTGCTGCTATTTTGAGGTCGTGGACGTGATGGCCGCCGCCGCACACAGCCTCAAGGGCGCGACTGTAAAGGCTATCCGCACAGCAATGCGCGACTTAACTGCCACCAAATCCATGCTTCTTTCCTTCCGCAGCTCATGGTGTTTGGCGGGATGATTGTAACTGACGACGACCCCGGCGGCGACGCTGGCGGCGACTTCATGCCCTTCGGCGGCGGCGGCCTCGACAGCGATAGCGAAGACAGCGACGACGACGACGAGGAGGGCCAAGAGGAGGACGGTAACGGCCAGGAGGGTGGCGGCGCGGGCGGGGCGGAGGACTTGATTGATTTAGTTGGCGGCGGTGACGATCTGGACATTGACATGCTCCTTGCTGGTCCAGAGCCCGCGTGGGTGCAGCCGCTGCCGGCTATGCCGCCGTGGGCCCAGCTGCCGGGGGCCGTGCCGGTGCCCGCGATGCCGGGGGCCCTGCCGGTGATCGCGCTGGGTCAAGCGTTGAACATGCAGCAGCAGCAGCAGCAGCAGCAGCAGCAGCAGGAGCAGGTTGGGCTGCCGGGTGGCGATGTGCAGGGTGGTGGCGTGGATGGGGCAGCAGGAGGTGCGGGCGGGTTGGTGGGGCTGGTGCAGAACCTGGTTGGGGCGGTGGGGCAGCCGCAGGGGCAAGGGCAGGGTCAGCAGGCTGGCGAGGACGAGGAGGGCGGGGCGCCGGAGGAGGCGCAGGGCCAGGCGGAGCCTGCGCATGGCCTTGCGGAGCCTGCGGGGGAGCACGTGGGGCAGGAACAGGTGGTCCAGCAGCAGCAGCAGGACCAGCAGCAGCAGCAGCAGCAGCAGCAGGTGGGGGCTGTATCGCTGCCGCCGCAGGACCAGCCTTCGGCTCCGCCTCAGCAGCCGGAGCAGCAGGATCAGCAGGCGCAGGGGGAGCAGCAGGGTGGGCAGCACAGGGAGAGGCAGGGCGCTGCACAGCGGGAGGGAAGGGCCGAGCAGCAGCAGGGAGAGGACGCTGCGATGCCGCAGCAGCAGGGTAAACAAGGTGGGGCGTCACTGCTGACGCCGCTGCAGCAGCAAGAGGAGGGCATCGCTGGGGAGGTGCCTGCACAGCAGGGACATGGGGAGACGCAGCAAGGTCAGGCATGCCAGGCGACTGGTTCGGGTCATCAGGCCGGATCTACGCAGGTGGGAGCAGCGGGCTGCCCCCTTCCCTACCTCGGCGGCAGCGATGGCAGCACACGTAGCAGCGACGGCAGAAGCAACGGTACAGGTGGCAACAACGGCGACGGCAGCGGCAGGGGAGCGGACCGCGACCACAGCGAGGACCCTTCAGCAACGGACATCGGACCCACTGCAGCACCTCAGAACCAAGCTGCAAGCATAGAATTTGCGGAAGCTATGCAGCTCCACACCGTACAGCCGCCGGCGGCGGCGGACGGGGAGGCGGCGGAGGCGGCGGCAGGGGCTGCAAGCACCGGCGCGATGGTGGAGGCTGCCGGTGCTGCAGCCGGTGCAGTGGGCGATGCACCTGCACTCGCATCGGCAAACGGCCCCATAGACGCGGCGGCGGCAGCAGCGCCTGGAGCCGGCCCACCGGCAGCCGCTGCCGCCGCCGCAGTTGCGGGTGCCCCCGGACCGGCGGCGGCGGCGGTGGCGGCGGCTGGGCCTGCGCCCGTGGGCCAGGGCCCGGCGGCGGGCGGCGGCGGCGGCGGCGGTGGCGGCGGCGGCAGCAGCGGAGGCGGCCTAGGTGCGCTTAGCGACACGCTGCGGGTGCTGGAGGGCTACCTTCGGGAGATGCTGCAGGCGCTGCCTGGGCTGGGCCCCGCGGCCCTGCTGGAGCTGCTGGCGGAGTGCCTGTTGAGGGGAGCCAAGGCGCCGGCGCCGGCCGGCGGGGCAGCCACGGCGGCGGCGACAGCGGCGGCGGCGACGAGCACGCAGCAGCAGCAGCAGCAGCAGGTAGGGTTGCAGAAGGGGGTCGGAGCCGGACCGCCGTGGCGCAGAGTGATCCCACTACCTGCTCGGGTGTGCATGTAGCTTGCGTTGCTTGCCCCTTGCGGCTGGGTGGTTGTGTTCGGGTGCGCCTGGGTGCTCAGAAGGTATCGCCTTGTTGTACCCCGGATGATAGCGCCCGCCGCGTTCCGTCCTGGCGCTCCCCCGGACACCTCAGACACGTAGCCCTTTCAGTTACGCAGGATCCTATGGCCTAGCCTAGGACCCAACCACTCCCCCTAATTGCGCTTGCTTCCACCTGTTCCAACCAGTGTCGCTTTGCCTTTCTTCCTCCCATCACATCCACGTGTCCCCTGCCCTGCATTCCGGCCGTCGTGCACCGCCCTCCTCAATCCCTCCCAATGTCCTAAACCATAGAATAACCCGGCTGCCCTACACCCGCCTGTCCCGTTTCACCTCCCCGCCAGACCCTGGACACCGACACGGCCACCATCCTCACCGCCATCGCCACCGGCACCGCGGCAGCCGCGGTGGCCCTGCTGTCCTGCTCCCCCAGCCGCGCGCTGGAGGGCGTTGACATACACGACCTCCTCAGCGTTGGGTGGCTTAGCGTCATGCTGCGCTATAAAGAGTACTCCACCAAGCGAGAGCCCACCAAGGGAGAGCCCACCAAGGGAGAGCCCGCCAAGGGAGAGCCCGCCAGCGGTTGGGGCAGCGCTGGTGGCGCAGGCGGCAATGGCGGCAGCGGCAGTGGTGGTGGTGGTGGGAACGGCAGCGGCGGTAGAAGTGAGTTTTCGTCCTGGGTGGAACAGGCCGCTGCCCTTGTGCGCGAGAGGAGCGAGCGAGATGGGGTTGCGGTGGGGGCGCGGGACCCGCTCGGCAAGGGGCGGGCGGCCCCGGGGCGGCCGAAGCTGCGGGACCTGCGGGGCGGGGGGCCGGAGGGGCGGATGCGGCTGCAGAGGAAGAGGGAGGAGTGCAGGGAGGCGGAGGAGCGGCAGGCGAGCACCACGGATGTGCGGAGGCTGCTGCAGGCCATCGTGGGGGGCCTGTATGGGGTGGGCGGGGCCGGGGCCGGGGGCGGGGGCGGGGGCAGCGGGGGGGCAGCTGCGGGGGCAGGCGGTTTGCAGTTCCATGGCTTCGGCTCGACCGCCGATTTGGATGGCGTGCTGTCAAGGGTGCTGGTTGGCCTGCCCATAGCGCTCAACCTTCTGTCCAATGTGTGTGGGAAGTACGGGCATGTGGAGGAGGATGGGGAGCAGGAGGAGCATGCGGGTCGGGACGGGGGTGAGGGCAAAGCAGGAGCAGGAGTAGCGGGAGTACCAGGGGCAGCGGCAGTTGACGCAGCGGTGGGGGGAGCGGAGGGGGCGGGGGCTAGTCGCCACGGGGAAGAAAGGAGGGGGCCCGAGGGAGCGGGAGCAGCTGATGCAGGAGGCAGCTCAGCTGCAGCGCGTGAGACAGCGAGCGGCCGCCTGGATGCCACCACCGAGAAGGGTGGACACAGCGGCAGCGGTGGGGATGGCAAAGGTGGGCTGTTCGAATGCAGGAGGGAGGAGCTGTACAGAGCCAGGCGCAGCAGCATGAGCAGCAGCGGCAGCAGCGACAGCAGCAGCAGCAGTAGCAGCAGCGCCGAGGGCAGCGGCGGCGGTGGAGGCTATGGGTCAGACATGGACGATTCTGAGAGCGATGACGGTATAGAGTTTAGTCCAGGGTTGTACCGCAGCCACAAGGGGGAGCAGCGGCACCAGCACCAGCAGCAGGGTGCTGGGTGCGGCATGGCAGCTGGCGGCGGCGGAAGCGACGGGCCAAGGGGCAGCCTCCAGAGCAGCAACAGCGCTGCCGCGGTGGCAGGCACCGCCCTGGCGTGCGCCGTAGCTTCCTTTGGTTCCGTCCTGGCGGCGGTGTCCAGGGCCATCAGTCATGCTGCCGCCAGCGGCGGCGGCGGCGGGGGCGAGGGCAAGGGTGGGGAGGAGAAGGACGAGGATGAACGGGTCCTGGTGGTCCGTTCCACGGCAAGGACTGCGCTGCGCATGCTGCGTGACACTCGGGGGCTGATCCACCGGCAACGGGAGAGGCTGGCGGCGGCGCAGCGGCGGCTCGTGGCAGCGGCGCTGGCGGAGGCGGAGGCGGGGGGTGCCGCTGGCAGCGGCGGCGGCGGCGGCGGGGGCTCCTGCGCTGCGGCGGCGGAGGCAGCGGACGCCTGGGCCCGCATTGAGTCGGTCCTGGAGTTGCTGACTCTGGCGGCCGAGGCTGCCGTACAGATCACGTACGGCAGCGGCGCAGACGCCAGCGACGGAGATGACGGCGCTGGGCCGAGCACCAGCACGGCCCCGCAGCCGCGGCGGCGACGGGCGCCGCCGCCGCCCCCTGCCTCGGCGGCGGCGCGGCAGCTGGCGGCGGCTGTAGTCAGCGGCGCGGTGGAGCCGGAGGCGGCCGTTGAGGCGGCATACGCGGCGGGCAGGCGGTCCGCAATCGGTCCCTCCGCCGCTTCGCTGACTCGTTCTAGGGCTAACGCAAGCGCAGGTGGCGGCGGCGTCGTCGCCAGCATGCGATCTCTTGCCGACGAGGCGACGATGGCGTCGCTGCACCTGACGGGCCTCACGCGTCTGACGCGGCTGCGGCGGCTGTGCTTGGACCTGTCCACAGACAACACGCGCGCTCTGCCGGTGGCCAGGTGGGCTTGCCAACACACTCTGGCACAGACACAATTGCATTGGTACAACATGCTGCACTTGAGTTTGGTCTTTTGACTGTGGGTTAGGTTTGATGCAGCAGACCTCTTCCAGTCGGCGTGTCGTACCACACCCATCATACCGTATGTCGTGTATGCTAAAAAAAGGGTGCCGCGAGTCAGCAGGCTGCAATTGCACCTCGGCGGCCGTAACACCTGGCAAGCCGGTTGTCGGCTCTCACCCCCACCTGGAAGTCCTATCATTTGTTCCTTACCCCCTGCCCCACTGTGCCCCGCCCTGCCCCTCTGGCCCCCCGCAGCGCCGTGCGCTACCTGCTCCGGAACCTGCCCTCCCTCGAGTCCGCGCACATCACAGATCAGTGCCCCCACTCCGACAACCGCCCCCTGGGCACCCTGGGCCCCATCGCCGACCCCTCCTCCTCTCTCACCTCCCCCGTGCCCTACCACACCTGCGCACACCTCACCAGCCTCACCATCGCGTCCCGGCCCCTGCGGCGCGCCACCGTGCCATGCGTGGCTGACTCTCACGGCCGCATGCTGCCCCCTGCGGCCGCGGGGCAGGGCGGCGGGGCGGGCCACGGGGCGGGTGCCGACCCATGGGACATGGGATTCGGCGGCCTGGGCTTGAACCTGGGGCTAGCCATGGGGCTGGACGTTGCGGCGCACGCCGAGCACTTCTCCAACACAGCGCCGGCACGGTGCGCCACGGACCTCAGCGTACACGTGGACGCGCTGCCCAGGTGAGGTTTCGTTACCGGGGTTGGGGTGTGCGCAGTGCCGCTCCACCGTTTTGGGGCCTCAGTCAGTGCGGTCACGGTAGCAAGGGGGTTTGGGGCAGCGGAGATGAATCGTGGCGGCGGCGGCGGTGGTGAAGGTTGTCGTTTTGGTGGTGGCGCGATGAGCTCACGTGCTGGCATTCTCGATGCCGTTACTCACTTAGTACTCATTTCATCCTGTCTAGGATGAGTGGGATGGAGCTGTCGGTTCTGAAGTGCTGATACTCTGTACATGCAGCTTGCACGTTGGCCTCACCCTTGCGCCCTCCCGCCGCAGGAACCTGCTAGCGTTGTGCCTCCACCGGGTCCGCCTCGTGGGGGACCCTCCCCTGCACGACCAGGACCTCCAGGACCACCACCTGCAACGCCCGCAGCTGCCGCCCGCTCGCAAGCCACACACCGGTACCACACACCCGCCACCACCAACCCACCCTCCACCAGCGGCCGCAGCGTGTCCTGGCCTTACGGCCCCCACCCTGCCCCCGCTGCTGCAGCACTTGTGGCTGTCCAACGTGACCCTCACTGGGCCCATGGACCTGGCAGCGCTCTTCCGGGGGCTGCTGGCTGCCGCCCCAGCCAGCGGTGGATTGCAGACCCTGGTCCTCCGCCACTGCTTTGTGTCCAGGCAACACGCGCACACCGTGCACCACAGCAATAACAGTTGCGGCAGCGCAGCGATTAGCGACGGATGCGTAAAGGTCACGGCGGCCAGCAAGTGCCGAGCTGCACTGCGGGTGCTGAACGCAGCTGTGGGCGCCATCGCTCAGGTGGGGCAGGGCGGCGGCAACGGCAACGGCATGATGCTGATGCAGCAGTTGGGGATGGCGGGCGGCGGCGGCGGCGTGGCGGCGCTGGCTGACGGCTGGGCGGTGGGCGAGGTGGCGGGCGCGGCGGGCTCGGTGATGGCGGCGGCGGTGGAGAACGCGGCGGCGGCGTGCGGGGTGGTGCGCGGCTGCTGCGGGCGGGCGGTTGGGCCCACACGGCTGGTTCTGGGCACTGAGGAGCTCGAGCTGCTGGGACAGATGAAGGTGGGTTGCCGGGATCCAAATCACCGCACATCCTCGTAGTGTGCCGTGGTCTCCCGCCTTCATCTGCGTAGGTATTCGCCGTTTTGTACTCGGGTGCAGTCGTAAAACCGACTGTGATGTGGATTTTACTCAAAGCTTTCTGACCTGACCCCTCCACCGCAACCCCCTCCCGACGCTGTGCACGCTGGAGCCACTCGTTCCCAACTGTCCCGCAACACCCCTCCTGCCCTGCGCGCCTCCCTTGCAGACGCTGCGCACGCTGGGGCTGGACGGCTGCCTGCGGCTGGAGGACATGGGGTCACTGTGCGGCCTCACCGCGCTGCGGGTGCTGGCGCTGTGCCCCAACGCGGTGGCCTGCGAGGAGGCGCGCGCCAGGCTGAGCGTGGAGATGTCCGCGGGGCTGTGCCCATCGCTGCAGGTGGGTTAACTGGGCACCTGTGCTGGTATCCGGACGCTGCATTTCTGTTTGAATTGATTACGAGGGCTTGAGGGAACTCCGATGCCGATTTTGGGACTGGCTTTGTTGCGTTGTCTGGGTTGCCAGTGGATCCTCGTTGGGCACCGCGTACCGCTACGGAACGCGCGCATATGGGTGTAGCTTGCCATTCAGTCTGCCCCCAAATGCCGGTAATGTCCGCCAGCAAGCACCCGTTTCCCCTACCGTAGTGTACCCCTGAGTCCCTGGTCCCTCTGGACAACCTGTGCTCCCGTGTCCCCTTGTCCCACTGCCCCCTCCAGGCCGCCATTATGCGGCTGGCGCCCCTGACCGGCCTGCGCAGCCTGTGGCTGCCCGAGTGGGCTGGCGGCCGCTCGGCGCTGCTGCAGTGGCAGGCGCAGCTGGCGGCGGCGGGGCCTCCCCTGGTCACGCTGCGCGTCATGGACCACGACAACGTGTGGCGCCTGCCCGCGCCCGCCGGCTGCCCAGACGTGGAGGACTCGCTGCAGTGGTGGCAGGCCGAAGTGTGGAACACGATCTAGCTGGGTTGCGGTGCGATGTGGCGTGATGTGGTGCAAGGTGTGTGGTATGCTGTGGGGTTGTGGTGGTGGTATACCGTAATTGGGTGGATGAAGGGCTGCATGCATGGCCGTTGACAGGCGTCCCATGGTGCGTACCAAGCTGGCATGGTGGCGGTGTAGGAAGGCGGTTGGTGCCGCACAGTTGTGGTAAGTGGCGCGGCAGGACTTACGGAGCCGCTTGAGCACCAGATTGTCGTACCGGCCCCGACGTGCTAGGCCGGACGTATGTATGTATGATTTTACAGTTTTGGTCCCCTTCTAGAGCCCAACCCCGTCCCAACCGGGGAACATGGCTGGTCCGTGCTGGCTGGTGCTGGTCCCGGCCATTAGGGACACGGGGTTTCCCGGACGTAACGGTGCAGGCGTTGCGGATGCGCGCAGTGGTGGAGGTGGCCATGCAGTGATCGGATGGGATGGATGGGATGCATAGGGATGGAAGGAGAGGGCTGCACCTCGCAGTCATAGTACGTTGTGGCTGTCGCGCACCTGGCGACGCGTTTAGTGCACTAGCTGAGCTGTTTTCCACAGCCATCAAGTAGGGCGGAGGCCGCGAGCGCCAGGCTACCTGGTGAGCGCTGGGCATACACAGTGTTGGTGGCTTGCTCGGCACTTCGTAACAGGGCGAAAAGCAGGATGCAAACTGCGCAGTGTGACCTTCGACATGTGACAACTTGGGGCCAAGCTTGGGGGTGTGGGGTGGGGGAGGGCGGGAGTCAACTGCCCAAGTGTGGTGCCTTGCGCCGCCTGCGTCCCCGGTGGTTTCCCCGGTTTGCACGACCCTGTATCTCCGGGTGCACGTATGCAAACCTTACCCAGTGCTACCCGACTTGGCACGGTGGCAGGGCTTCCCCAGAGACTCCCCAAGACTTCCCTCGCCCCCTGGTCATTCAGTCCAGTCTGGTCCTGGTCTGTTCCGTTCAGGGTCCTCCCGTGATATGCGCAGCAGGGACCCCTGACCTGCAGCTTGATTGGTGCATACTGCATAGTGCGTGCTTACGCTTGATAGTGTTTGGGACATCTGAAGACCACACGACTTGACACCCTTCCTTCATGCCTGCCCGCAACCCCACGCCAGAACCCCCAGCATGCACATGCCCTTGTCGCTAACGCCAAAAAAGCTGGTGAAACATAAGTTGCATCCTGCAAGCAGTTGCGCCAGCTGAGATTCTGGGGTTGTGGTGATTCTGGTGCATCCTCGTCACCTGCGCCAAGATCAGTTCTGTGGGCCGCATACCTAGCTTTTGCATCAGTCGTAGAGGTCTCGACCAAGTTTCTGTGCTAAAGGGGAACATGCCAGCAGCGTGATTTTCGTGATTTTGTCATGCGTACGGCGGCCTTTTTTGTCAGCCCCCTTTTGCCCACGCCAACGACAGATAGAAACAATTAGAACTACCAGCGTTATCGGAACGAATCTATCTCAATAGCCTGAACACAGCTCCTCCGCCTGAACACAGACCCTGCCTACTCGCGACTGGAAGTTGCAGGGCGCTAGTTTCGCTTTCGGGAAAGCTCTCTTAGCACGCAGACCGCACTAGACCTCAGCTGACTTGTCCTTGAAGCACCACAAGCAACAACTGACTTGCTAGCTGGTTGCTACTCAGTCCCGTTTGTTGGAACCTCAGCATGTTGAGCCGAGTTGCCCATGCCATAGCCCGCTACAAAGCAACCGGGGTTTAGAGTTACTCAGTCCAAAGGGCCCAGAATTGCTCCTAAATGGAGCAGGCATACCCAGCCAGCAAGGAGTTCCAGACAGCAATAGTATGGTTCAGGAGGGACTTACGCGTGGACGACAATCCGGCTTTGGTTGCCGCGCTAAACGCCGCCGTGAATGTGGTAAGCCAACCCGTCACATATGCACCAACTGCCGTGCTGTGCACATCGTAGGACCTCAGGCACTGTGGGCACGGTTTGCGGCCCAAATTGCGTGTCGGGTCCCAAGGTCGAGGCTCGAGGGGCAAATGCTGTTGGGGTTTGCTCCGAACGGCAGCGTTATGCGTTCCGCCATGCCAGTGTTTAACACCCTTATACAACGCACTGCATACATAAATAAGCCTTGGTGTCTAGTTTGGCATCTCGTTGGACGTCCTAGTCATATGTGCCCGCATTACAGCCTGCGCGGCCCCTTTCGGCGGCCAAGCTGCTTGTGCAGAGACACCAAATGGCCATTTGAGAGGATCACCTGAACGTTGTTTACAGGTTCCAATCCAACAACGCGCCTGGTCCTGCCTCCTGGCAACCCTACCGCCGTGGTTTTTACTCCCCTAGCCCTTGTGACGCCACCCCCACCCCCACCCCTCCGCCCCCCAGGTACCCGTTTTTATTTGGGCTCCTGAGGAGGAGGGCCAATTCCAGCCGGGGCGATGCAGCCGCTGGTGGACAAAGCATTCCCTGGTTGACCTGCAGCAGGTCGGTCTGCCCTTTGAGGGCCATGCCTGCTCTTTGAGGAACGGGTACGCTCTACCCTGTAGTACCGGCGGGAATGGGTCAGCCAGTCAAGGCCGATCCCAGCGACAGCTGAGCTACCGCCCATGGTTCCAGTGTCGACGCTTCAACGGGAACTTACCGCGACTTGTCTGCTCTACAGCTGTGTCAGCCGTCCGTGCAACTCCGCCGCCGTGCATTCACCCGGCCAAACGCTGAGCTATGCTCCCTCTGATGCCGCTCGCTGCAGGCCCTGGCGGCTCTGGGCTCACGACTGGTACTCCGCCGTTCCACGGACTCAACGGCAGCGCTGTTGCAGGCGAGACCCGGTGACCTCCATGCACGCGCACGGCCAGCTGTCTTGGACCAGTAGTTCATCTAAGGCAAACCACTGCTTCCCGTCCATGTGCGGGACCTGATTGCTTGCGCCGTGCAGCGGGGCCGTTCTATCCTCGAGTAGCTGCCAGGGCCGTACCGTGCGCTTGGCCCACCATATGACAGTGCGCGCCCGGTGCTACAAGCGGCGGGTCCAAGATCGTTACGCCAGCACGTCATAACCGCCCTGAGTCCCTCCTGAGCCGCATCCCGTCCGTATCCCTGCCCGCAGGTGGTTTCGGAGGTGGGCGCGCAGGCGGTTTTCTTCAACCACCTGTACGACCCCATTTCGCTCATGCGCGACCACGACTGCAAGCGCGGGCTGGCCGCCGCCGGCGTGTCGTGCCGCACCTTCAACGGCGACATGCTGTACGAGCCGTGGGAGGTGCTGGGGCACGACGGCCAGCCCTGCTCCACCTTCAACGACTTCTGGACCTGGTAGGTAGCAGTTCTCAATATGACTTCAGGTGTTGGGATCAGGGCATGAGGGCTTGAGGAAGGACCTATGTTGATGTCTTTGTTTATTTGTCCGCTGAGGACAATCAAATTCCGTTCCATGCGCCTCTGCCCTTTAAGCCTACCTGTCGGGGTGCGCGTTGCGTGTCAGCTTCCCTTTCTCATGTGCATCTGTTCACCAAACCTTGTCCGCTCCCCGATCCCATTTCCCCCGCCACCAAACAGCGTGCGCAACATGCCGGTCCCGCCGCCCTTCCCGGTGTCTGCGCCCGCCGCCATGCCGCCCGTGCCGCCCGACCTGCCGTCCATGACGGTGGCGGAGGTGGACTGGTTCTTCACGGCGGAGCAGGAGATGAGCAGCGACCAGCTAAAGTTCAAGGTGCGGGGGTGCTGGGTTTGTCGGAACTCGGGCGACAGCAGCATTCGGGCCAACAAGACACCCGCCACGGTACCAGAGTGTGGCGATCCGCGTGCGGTGTTGCAGGAGCACACACGGGTATTGGATTGACACCCGTGCGCCGTAGTAATTACTTGATCGGCAACTCCTCCGCTGGCACCTCCGACACGAGGTGGTTACTTAAATCCACAACATTTTACCTGCACTGCCAGTCCAGCATGGATAAGTGTAAGGGGAGAGGGAGGATGATCGGGTGGTCAAAGTGCACCGTATTCATGCACAACGTGCGTTGGCTCACATTGGACTCATCTTTCCTGCCGCCGGCACCATGTTCATCCATCCTGCCCCCTGCAGTGGAAGCCCGGCGTGGGCGGCGCCATCTCGGAGCTGGAGCGCTTCCTGGCCGACCGCCTGGCGCTGTTCGAGCACGACCGCGCCAAGATGGACCGCGACTCCACCTCCCGCCTGTCGCCCTGGATACACATCGGCAGCATCAGCGTGCGCTACATCTTCTACCGGGTGAGGCGGAGGGCGGGTTTCGTGGCGGAGCGTGAAGCGGTGCTGGACGGGAGTGGAATGTGCCAGAGGGAAAGGGGTTTGCTGACGGGCAGAGGGAATCGGGTGACTGAGAAGGAGCGCGCGGGGCGCCCTGTTCCTGCGAGCGACTGCGTCTCGGCTGAGGGTTGCGATGTATCCTAATATGTACTTCGACCGCACTTACGTGCCCGCGTCTTGGATGCTGCCGTGCTCACACGCCTATGTTGTTCCTCGATCCTCGTACCTGTTTTTGGCGCAGGTGCGGCAGTGCCAGGGCGAGTGGCTGGCCGCCGGCGCGGACAAGAGCGTGTCGTGCGACGACTTCCTGCAGCAGATGGGCTACCGCGAGTACTCACGCTACCTGGCCTTCCACTTCCCCTTCATCCACGAGCGCAGCCTGCTGCGCCACCTGCGCGCCTGCCCCTGGCGCATCGACCAGGCCGCCTTCAAGGTGCGGCCGGGCCAGCTGCGCTGCACCTGCGCTTGCTCGCGCCCTGCCTGAAATGCAGAACTACTGCCCTGCGAGCAAGTAGACCCTCGCCACGGTGCACCCAGTCCCTATACTACTGACTGACACCCGGAAAAAAAGAAAAAAGCGACGGTACTGACACAAGGAGTGCCACCCATTTTTGATGTGTCCCCCCAGGCCTGGCGTCAGGGCCAGACGGGCTACCCGCTGGTGGACGCCGCCATGCGTCAGCTGTGGAGCAGCGGCTGGTGCCACAACCGCGCGCGAGTGGTGGCCGCCTCCTTCCTGGTCAAGGACCTGCTGCTGCCGTGGCAGTGGGGCCTCAAGCACTACTGGGACGCGCAGATCGACGCCGACCTGGAGTGCGACGCGCTGGGATGGCAGTACGTCAGCGGGGGCATGAGCGGTGGGTGGCCGGCCGCGTGGTGCAGCCACCAGGAACCCTTGCTTCGCCCGTTCAGTGCAACCGGACAGGCGCCCGAGTCGGCGCACGCTTTGCTGTTTGGTGCCATGTTAGCTGATCCTCCAAGTCTTGCACTGTGCATATATGATGGTTTCGCCCAGCTGACGCATCTTGAGCTCGAAACTCACGTTGCCCGCTTGCCTTACATGTGGTGCCGTACAGACGCGCATCCGTTCTCGTACATTATGGACCTGGACAAGGAGGCGCAGCGCTTCGACGCGGACGGGGAGTACGTGCGGCGCTGGCTGCCGGTGCTCAGCCGCCTGCCCACGGAGTACATCCATGCGCCGTGGACGGCGCCGCCTCAGGTGAACTTGCCTGCGTATAATGGACTCACGGCCCACGTGTGCGTGCGGTTCATGGCTACGTGATCGTTTTCCGCTTCTGTTGGTTTAGAAAGCAAGTGGAAGTGCCAGTCGGCTGCTGCCCATCGCCCCTTGCAACTCGTACACCGCTCAGTCCAGAGAACGCTGGGCATTATAACGCCTGGCGTGTCTGCGGCTCGTGCTCGTCGGGCCCAAGCTCGTTGCTCCACACTCGGGCTTTGCCTTCCCCTTTGCATTCGCAAGTACCTCAACCGCGATGCCTATCGTCCTGATGAACATTCGACCATGGCCTTGCAGAATGTCACTTTCATGTTACTCACCCTCCTCCCCCATTCCCTACCGCCCCACTCCCAGGTCCTGGCCGCGGCCGACGTGGAGCTGGGCAGCAACTACCCGATGCCGGTCATCAGCCGCCCGGACGCAAAGGCCAACGTGGCGTACGCATGCTCCGTGCTGGAGAAGTGGGTCGGGGTTGGGGGCCGGGGAGAAGGATGGGGCTATGGGGCTGTGGGGCATTGGCAAGCACCAGCACTGCACAATCTGGTGTGCTGCGTTGCTGAGTGGGACCTCCTTGCCAGTCGCTCAAACATTCTTCGTTGGACCGGTAATTGTACCCCTTTCCTGGCACTGACCGTCTCACATGCCATGCTGCCCTGTTGCTTTGGCTACACGCTTTACCTGCAGGTCTCAGGTGGCTACCACCAGCGAGAGCTCCGGCCGTGGCCCCTACCGCGCGCCCACCTACCCCCAGCCGCAGCCGCACAAGGCCGCGGGCGCCGGCGGCAGCAGCGGCGCCGCCACAGGGCCCGCCGGCTCGCAGCAGCAGGAGGCAAGCGGGCACGACATGCCGGCGGCGATGCGCGGCGGCGGGGGCGCGTTTGGCGCGGGCGGCGGTGCCGCAGGGCAGCAGCCAGACTCCCGGACGGTCAGCTACGCCAACGGCAGCAGCGGGCAGCAGGCGGTGGCGCCGTCGCCCAACCTGCCGTCTGCGCCGCAGTCCCAGGTGAGCAGCGGTGCCAGCGGCATTTACTGCTACCCTCTGGCCAAGGGCCATGTTGGCGACTGTTGGCGACTGGTGGTGCTGGTGGTACTGATCCCAGGTACTAATACTCTCGTCCCAATGGCAAGTCAGGTGCCAATTGAGAGTGCTTATATGCCCTCTCGCTCCGCGGTGTCTCCTCCCTCCCAGGTGCACAATCAGCAGCCGCGCCTGCACGGTGCGCAGCTGCAGGCACCCAGCGGCACCGCCAACGGCAGCACTGGCGCCGACGGCGGGCCCCGTGCTGGCCCCCCAGGCGGGGGCGTGTTCTACCACCCTGGCGACCAGGGCGCCGGGCACGAGCTGCTGGAGCGCATCCTGCGGCAGCAGCGCATGGCCCGTGAGGGCGTCAGGCACCAGGACGGCAGCGGCACCAACAACCCGCCTCCGCTGGCGCTCCCTGGTGCCGCGGTGGCAGGCGACGGCAGCCCCAACGCCGTTGCAGCGGCGGCCGCAGCGGCCGCCATGGCGGCCGCCCTACAGCAGGCGGGCCCGCAGGCGGCCTGGGCGGCGGCCGCGGCCGCGGCGGCGGCGGAGGGCGAGGGCGAGGAGGGGGCGTGGGCTCAGCAGCAGGGCATGGCAGGCGGGCCGGCGGCGTTTGCTTTTGGCCAGGTAAGGCACGCGCGCGCTGCTCGCTCATCCATAACCGCGCGTACATGCCACGGTTTACGTGTGGTCTGGTTGTCCTAAGGTGGGTCCTTTGCTCAATCAGCGTCCCGGCACGCCAGCCCTAGTCCTGTTATCGCCCCTACCGCCCCTACTCAGCCGCCTGGCCTTCCTGGCCCCCTTACCGCCACGCAGGCCATGCAGCTGCTGCTCGGACGCCGACGGCGCGGCCCTCGCGGCCCCGATGGCGTCAGCGCTATCGAGCGCGGCGGCGGCGGCATGGCGCTGGGCGACGCTGACGGCGACGACGAGGACAGCGAGGAGGTGGTGTCCAACACGGTGGACGTCAACGTGACGGCGCTGACGGGCGCCAGCTGCCACCGCCAGGCGGGCACGGCGCGCGGGGCCAAGCGCGCGGCGGCGGGCAGCCCGATCGGGGGCAGGGGCGGGGAGGAGGACGAGGACGACGAGGGACAGGCGGAGGAGGGAGAGGTGGGTGGGGCGGTCCGTTGGGCATGTTGTTAACAGCATCTGTACCTGTACCTGTGCTGGGAATAGGAGGTCAGGGAACGGTGGCAAATGGGATGCAAGCTTGGCTTGGGCTGCTGCTTCCGAGCCGGCGCAGATAAGGCTGACGCGTGCCTTTCTTCTCCACGTTGCGCAGGGCGTCGGCTCTCCCACAGAGCTTGGCGTTGAAGGGCGGGAGGAGCACCCGTCGCCGCGCAGTAACGTGCACAAGCGGCACCACCAGGAGCAGCTGGAGCAGCGGCAGCAGCAGCAGCAGGGCGGCGAGGAGGGCGGCATGGACGGGGACGGGGACATGGAGATGGCGGACCAGGAGGAGGCGCAGCGCCAGCACCAGCAGGGGGAGCATGATGAGCGACAGCAGGAGCAGGAAGGGGAGGTGAGGGACGGCGTTACGCGCACGCCGCAGCGCGGCGCGGCGGCGCCATATGGCATTGTGGACGAGGGAGCGGGCGGCGACGTGTGCATGGAGCAGCAGCAGCCGGGGGTGGGGGCGTGCGGCCATGCCGCGCACGGGGACAAGGGCGTCGCGCACCGGGGAGGAGGTCCCATGGTGGGGGTCGTGGCGCAGGAGGATGGTGCGGCGGATGAGGAGTGTGATGAGGGCGAGGAGGAGTGGGGTGGAGCTGGTGGGTCGGAGGACGAGGCGGACAGTGGCGGCAGCGTGGGGGTGGAGTATCGCCAGGCGGGGAAGCGGGGTTGGGGGGGGTGCTTGCGGCGAGGTGGAGGGTGATGGGGGAGGGCAGCGGGAGGGGATGGAGGAGGAGGTGGGCGGAGAAGCGGCAGGGGAGGACGTGCGGCCGGGAGCGGTACGTGGGTCGGAGTTTGCTCAGGCAGTGCCGCAGCACTCCCATGGGGAGAGGGTGGAGGAGGGGCAGGAGGATCCCGAGCGCCGGCGCAGCCTGGGGGTGGAGGGGTCCCTGGAGTGGGAGTAGGGCCGGGGAGGCGGGCGGCACGCCAGCCGAGCAGCACGCTGTGCCCTCTGCGTGTGCCGTTGACAGGAGAGGTTAGTGTTCAGGAGTTCCAGACGCCTGTGAGGGCTATGGCGGGCTGCGGCGAGTTGCAACGCTGTGCTGCAAGGAGGGCGTGCAGCGGCCATCACGAGGAATGGGTTGTCGGTGCTTGAGGCGGGGCGATGGCAGCTGGTTAACTAGGTGAGGTGGGAGTGGGATGGGGAAATAAGCGCGCTGTGGGATGGCTTGGCAACCATAGTGGGGATGGTAGGAAATGCCCGTGTTGCTAAAGCGGGTCAGCATCCTGCGGACATCGTGCTGTTCGCTTACCGGCGAGGTTGGCAGGGTTGCAGAGAGCTTTGTCTTTGTTCCGTTCCTGGTTGGTATCGAGAGTGCTATGGCTTCTTGCCTTGGTATGCACTGGCAATATGCGACACAAATTGCACAACAAGCCATCATTGCGACAGCAGACTCGATTTGGGTTGGACTGTCGACACTTTTTGAGTGATGCAGGCACGAGTTGGCGTGTGTTTGGCGGTACCCCTGATGTCCCGGCACCCGCTCCTTGCGCATGCTAGCACGCATGGGCGAGCCCAGTCGACACGCCGCTAACTGCCGCTCATTGCAGCAGTGAGGGCACACGGCTTGCTGGGTGCCGGTTTTCCGTTGGGCTCTGGCGTGTGTTGGGTGTTCTTTTGTCTGGATGACGTCGTTGCTGCAGCGCTTGCTCGCACCGTCCCTTACAGCTAGAGCCAAGCGTGCCCCAGGCCCTTTCCTTCGCCACATGGCGCGTGTGAGCAGCGGCCTGGGGGCGTGAGGCTCTGGATGTGGCTGTTGGATGTGCAACAGGGGCGGGGAGGGGAGCCCGGCAGTGGCTGCTCGGTTGCGGCTGATATCCGCACGTTGGCAAGAGTACTGCGCGAGGGCTGATAGCGCGTCACGTTGTGGCGTAGGATTGTCAAGCCAAGTCAAGCGTTCCGGTGTCGCCGCTAGCATGGGCGAGGAGGAGCGAGGACGGGGCATGGGTGGATTCTAGTGGACGGGCGGTCAGGGCGGTTGGCTGCCGGTTGCATCAACATTTTGGCACGGTGGCAGCGGCTTCGGTGCGTCTGCAGTTGTAGGGCAGGGCAGCCATGTGTGAGGAACTGCTAGTATGCGCAATGGTCTCTGCTTACGTTGGTAGAGGTTGCAGGCACGGACTGCGTCGCAGGGGCCTCGGCTGATCGAGAGAATGCGCGGAGCGTGAGGTACGAGAGACATGCCGCCGGGAGGTGGATGATGGCGTGTTGGTGCGGCGTGGGGTGGTTTGTCGGCTGCTTCGCGATTCCTTCGGCTGTCGAGTACAAATAAAGTATGGTGCGGCCACGCGGAGCGGTTGTCGGGGTGTTGCTTTGCGGACGGTACACGCTGTATATCGACGGTGCCCCTGGCAGCACGTCGACAAGGGTCTTTACAGAGCGTCAAGAGTCGCAGTTGGCGCCGCCTTTTCTCATCCTGATGTGTATATGTTTTCTGTCCAAATGGCTATATTGCGGTCAGTACCATTGCTTTTGCTAGTCGCAGTGGGTACCTCTGACATCATGCATGGCACACGCTCCTAAAAGCCAGCTTGGCTAAAGGAGGCTGTGCCAGACTATAGGCATTTTGAACGGAATAAAGGGCTACGTTCAGGCCCAGTTTGTGAGGGTTGCCAATGAATCCATCGCTGTAGCCTGGAAGCGGTGTTGGTCTTCCGCCTTTTGGTGGTGCAAGTGATGGCACGCTGTGCTTTGGTGGCGCGTCACGCTTAGTACCACTCGTGCGAAAAACATGCACTTGTGAAGCCACACTGTGTCCTGTAGGTATGCCGTAGCGCAGTGCGTACTAAAGCTCTCCCGTACATCTTACTGGTGTACCTGTGCGCTGTTTGTGCGGCTGCAGAGCTGTTACAATTTGCTTGCATTTGACGCCAGGTGGTGTGGCACGCCGTGGAAAAACGGCTTGGCATGTATGTTGCTGCCAGTTTTGCAGAGCGCAAGAAAAATCCCGGCTTATCGTCGTTGGGTGAGACGGTCACTGTAGTACATACCCTACTAGCCGCCTCAATATACTTCTAACATCCACGAAAGCCGGAGGGGCTCTCCTTGTCCAGCATCCTCTAGTGTACAGTGCAGTGTTACAGCGAGAACGAATCAGCCAAGGGCAGGTGCGCAGGTCACTCACTAAGGCAGCCCATGCCACACGGTGCCCCTCCTCTGTGTCGCCACAGCTTCCAAGCCAACACCTCGTAGCCCAACACGAAGGAGGAGTGGAGGGCAACTGGCAGCGTGGCGGTAGCATGACCTGCACCAATCAGCCTTCGCCCCTTTCGGGCCTTGAAACACCGGAGATACAGTCGCTGCTTGACCACACGACAAGCAGGAACCCAGGACAAGACGCTGCCGGAGTCTGACGTGCGCCTCATCCCTTGGCAAACGTTACCAACGCCTGTACAACGCAATGCAAGTGCCGTATCATGGCAGGACAGGTGGCATCGGTGCAGCCCCTGCTGGCAGTCCTTGGTGGCACGAGGGGGCACAACCCCAACGAGGGCAACAGCATGAGCCACAAAAAGGAATTCCGTATCACCAGGGGATCCCCTGCGTATCACAAGATGTCCGCCTGCCATGTAAGGAAGGGGGCCCACTTTGGTTTCCTGTCGCCCAGCAACCCCAACACCGTCAAGAAGGGCGTCACAGCAACCCAGGGCCGCTCACGAGTCCACAACAGTGTGGACCTAGGAGGGTGTGCACACGTGTCTTTCGAACGACACACATCAGACCCGGCCATTGTTCACAGCCAAAGGCCACCCACGGCGCCGGGCCGCAGCAGGGCTTCCTTGCGCTGCTTCTTTTCGAGCCCTAGCACCACCAGCACGTACAAGCGATGCATGTGTCCCAGCAACGTATGCCACTCCACGCAGTATGGGCATGGACGTCCTAGTTGATGACGTCTTGAACCCAGAAGCATCTACACGCTATTTCCTACCGCATTGCTCTGGGCATTGGAACCTACCCCCGACATTGCATGCTCTTAATTGAGTGACCCGCAGTCTACCCAGGAGGCAACAGGAAACATGCACTGACCGCCACAACCGACAAGTAAAACCCCCAGGCCATGCGCACCCCAGGTACCCGTGTAAGCGCGCCACGGCTTCCCGATTACCTTGGCCCCCCAAGCTACCAGCTACCGTACGTACAGCGCCACTGCGGCTACTATCTCCACAACTGCTTGAAGGTGAACGCGCCCGTAATCTCCCCGTCCTGCAGCCATCCCAACCAGCGCGACAGCTGCATCACCGGTGCCGCCCCTTCCGACACGTCGCCGCTGACGCTCGCAGCCGCCACCGGCGCCAGCTTAAGAACACCCGCCCCGCCCCGCCAGCCCTTGAGCCCTGCCGGCTCCGTGGGGTGGAATGGCACGCTGCAGCCCGCCTTCCGCTGCTTGCGCCGCCCTCCTGTGCTCGAGCTGTACACCGTCAGCAGCGCGTTCAGGCCCATCGGCCCCTCCGCTGCCCCCGCGCCGAGCTGGTTCGGGATCCTGCAGACGAGGCCGATGCCCGCAGCCGCCCCCATGCTCTTGGTCAGCTCTCTAGGGTCCAGGTTCAGGCTCACCGCCCACAGCAGGCCGTGGGCCAACACGTGTTTGCCGCTTGGCCCGTGGTGAAAAGCAGGCAGCCCCTCGCAGTCAGCGAACTGCGCTGCGACGCCGACGGTAACCCCGTCCTCCACCTTCGTCAGCCCCTGCTCCAGCAGCTGCTGCTGGGTGATGCGCCACGTGGCGGTACGGCCGTCCGCGGGCACCACCTGCCGCCGGGCGGGGGCGGTGAACCAGAGGTTGCTCCGCTTGTCCTCGCCGCTCATGCTCAGCAGCATGTCGCGCTCATTCTCGTCTTGGGCGCACAGGTAGCGCTGCAGGAAGCACAGCTCGGCTGTGCCGATGTCAAACCACTCGCAGTGCGGCAGGACGAAGGCGGCGTAGTCCCGGCTGAGGTGGCTCAGCCGCACCAGCTCGCACAGCTTCTCGCGCTGCGCAGCGCTGATGGCATCGCCGTGTGTGTCAATCCAGCACGCGAGCATGAGCAGCACGGTGCTCTCGCAGTCGGTGCCGAAGTCGTCGGAGCGCAGCAGCGCCTCGACCGCGCAGGCGGGCAGCTGCTGCAGCTGCCGGTACAGGTGCGGCACGGTGAGGGCCGACAGGGCGTCGCGGAAGTGCGACACGAGCCCCTTATCCAGGCCTGCCAGGGTGGCTTTGAAGCTGTCGTAGTGAGGAGCCTTGCCCGGCTCGGGGAAGAGCGCGTGGCAGCGGTACACCGCCACGGGGCCACTCCCGTTCCCGCCCAAGCCAGGAGGCTTACATCCCTGCTGCTCTGCCAGACCTGCGTTGACATTAGCTAATCGCAGGAGTTCCTGGTCGCACGCAAGCACGCAGTCCTCGATGTCCAGGTTACCAGCCTGCTTGCGAATGCGCAACAGCTGTCCCGCTGTCAGGCCCTCGTCCAAGCTCCCGGAATAAGCATAATGCAATGCTTGTTTTGCATATGGCTCTTCGTACTCGGACTGCAGTGGGACCAGCAGCGTCGGGAGCTGTCAGTCTTCTGCCTCTTGGGACTTGGAGCGGCGCATGAGCTCAAGTTCTGTAGCAGTGCTCCTATTACGCTGGATGCGGTGGTGAGGATCGCCTTGTGGGCGGGGAGCGGGTCGCCAGCGAAGCTACACCCCTGGGTCTGCAGCCCAGGCTTAAACACCGCTTGAAGTGGTGCCCGCTCGACGCAGAACTGTAGGGAGAAATCGGCATGAAGGATGTTCCCGTAGAGTCCAGCGAGGCCAGCGCGAACTTTGGCGCTCATGACGAAAGCTAAGCTGGCAATCGCAGACCGGACATGAGTTTAAACGCCGCGGTATCACTAAACGCTGTCTTTACTAGTTAGTGAGTACAACAGGCAGGCGCCTTGCGGTGCTGTGCCTGCTGCGCCGCGGCTGGCCATCGGTTGCCACGTGTCTGCTGCGGCCTGCCTGCCAGGTGCAATGCACGGGCGCGGAAAGCAACCTCCTGATTACCGACGTCAGGTGTTTGGACCGATCCAACCATGTAAACTGACGGTAGTCTAACCGGGTCAGGTATGAGCTGTAGGGGGATGTAGCCCGGTACTGGCCAGTTGCCAAGGCTGTAGCCGTATAGCACGCAAAGCGACGCCTAATGACCAGGGTACGCCTGCTGACGACATCAAAGTCGTCACAAGGCTCCTACCTCCTTTTTTCAAAAAAGGCCGTAGGTGGATGGCCCCGTCTTACGATGGGGAGGGCCAGAAAGGCGTTTGGGGACGGGAGACGCACAGGTGCAGTAGGTGCAGCAGAATGAGAGCAGCAGAATGAGAGCAGCACATCCTGCTGGCATCCTTTTGGGGCCCCGATGCATGGCATGCGTGCCACCAGATGCGCGTGGACACTTAACGCGTGAACGGCCCCATTCACACACGACAGCAGGTTCTGACGCATACACATTTTCCACTGGGTCCCAGCTTCTGCCGTTGCCTTACATCCAAAGGCACTCGAGGCTTTCGCCTTACGCGCCGTTCCCAGCACCGAAGCTCAACGCCCACACCGCCACCGGCATTAAACCTGATGCCTTTCACCGATTTTCAGCACATCAACTGCATCCTATCTGCATTTGACCCCCCACGAAGTTCATTTAAGGGAGTAAGCCCCCGCAGAACCCATACACAGCGTGCACGTTCGCAACACAGACTGCGCTTTCCAGACCGTGGACCTGCACACACACGAGCCCATCATTTCACTCGCGTGAGCACGCAACCGTCTGTCCCGCGTGGGCCGGGGGGCCACCCGACACAGCTGGTGTTATTCTCCTTCAGTTAAGTCCTCTCAGCGCATCCACAGCTCACAGCCGGAGCCGCCTCGATGTCCGCTTCCAATCGCCGGACATGCCACTTGCCTCGCCCTCTACTAGAACCTGCTTGCTAATTTGCAATTTTGTCCACGCAACTGCATACGGTACACACGAGCCCATGAGCGCGCCGCATGCAATTTCGAACTCCTGCACCGCTGCCACGCACGGCTCGCAACACGCCCATTTAGTGCTCAGGCCACTGCTACTTGCTTATGTGGAGGGCTACAACGCTGTAGCACATGACGCATAGCTATACATGTCACACCCACCTACGACCTACCGGCCTCGAGGACGGCCCACTGCTGGCTCAGGGTCGCCACTGTACAGTAATGTACAACATCTTCAGTGCCACTGGCACAACCTGGGTCACTTTCCCACTACACGGTGCGCCCGGCCCTTACATCCTTCGCTTGCACGACTTGCTTGACAAGTAAGGGTATCCAGGCCGGGCCTCCCTGGCCCCGATACCGCACTGCAACCACTATACGACAAGGTCGACCTCCTCTTCTGCCGGCATCTGGCCAACCCCCACCACAACACCGACGCCGCAAGCACCGCGGGCCTGCAGCACTATACTGGCCTCACCGTCCGCTCAAAGGTGAGCTTCCCCGTGACCTTCCCGTCATGCAGCCAGCGCGACCACTGCGACAGCTGCACCCCCGCTGCCCCCGCCGCCGCCCCCGCTGCCGCCGCAGCCGCCCCCGCCGCCGCCGGCCCTGCCGCCGCCGCCGCCGCCCCTCCGTTCCCCGCAGGCTCCAGCCCCAGCGCCGTCCCCTTCCCGTAGCCCAGGCCAAGCACGATGGCGTCCAACTCGATGAGCTGCAGGATTGGTGCGTGCGCCCGCTGTCTGCGCTGGTTGGCCGCCCAGTTATGCACGCACAGCACCGCCCGTGTGGCAGCCAGCCCCGCCACCGCACTGCCCCCAACTTGCCGCGGAGCGATGCAGTTCACACGCACGCCAGCAGCAGCAGCAGCTGTGGGGCTGAGCAGCTGGCTTGCACTCAACTTGAGCTCGACCGACCACAACAGGCCCTGCGCCAGGGCATGTTTGCTGCTGCTGCTGCTGGTGGTGGTGCTGGTGCTGGCGGCGGGGTCCAAATCTGCTGTCGCGCTGTCAGCCGCTGCCTTGGCCTGGAACACGGGCGTCCCCTCGCCGTGAAAGCACACCTGGAGCACCACGTTTGCGCCGGTGTCCTTGACCTCCCTCAGCCCCTGCTCCAGCTGCTCCTGTGTGAGGTGCCACGTGACGGTACGGCCCTCCATGGGCACCGCCTGGCGCCGCGGAGGGGCCTTGAACCATGCGCTTCGGAACCTCAACCCGACGCCGCTCAGCAACAGCAGCCTGCGCTCGTTGTCGTTGTGGGTCAGCATGTAGCGCTGCAGGAAGCAGAGCTCTGGCCGGCTGATGTCGAACCACTCGCAGTGCGGCAGGACGAAGCTGGCGTACGCTCGGCTGAGGTGGCTTAGCCGCACCAGCCCGCATAGCTGCGTGCGCGTCTCCGCGGTGAGGGAGTCGGCGTTTGCCTCCACCCAGCACGCCAGCATGAGCAGCACTGTGCTCTCGCAGTCGGTGCCGAAGTCGTCGGAGCGCAGCAGCGCCTCCACCGCGCAGGCGGGCAGCTGCAGCAGCTGCCGGTACAGGTGCGGCACGGTGAGGGCCGACAGGGCGTCGCGGAAGTGCGACACGAGCCCCTTCTCCAGGCCTGCCAGGGTGGCTTTGAAGCTGTCGTAGTGAGGAGCCGTGCCCGGCTCAGGAAAGAGCGCGTTGCAGCGGTACGCCTCCAGTACGAAAGCGCTTTCCTCCCCATTGCTGCTGGTGCTGGTGCCCGCAGCAGCAGGCCCCTGGTGCTGCTGCTGTTCCTGCTGCTGCTTCTGCTTACGCTGAGTTGAACGTTCTGTAAGTAACAGGATCTCCCTGTCGCATGCGCGTACGCAGTCCTCGATGTCCAGGTAAGAAGCCTGCTCGCGGATGCGCAGCAGAGACTCCGCGCCGAGGCCCTCGCCCAAGGTCCCACAGTACGCGTACTTTATGGCCTCGCGTGCATATGGCTCCTCAAACGCTGACCGAAGTGGCACGAGGAGGGTTGGTAGCAGCGGATGTTGCACAGACGCGTCTGTCTTCTGCCTCTTCGGCCGTTGTTCGGATGAGCAGTCTAGCCTTTCTAGTAGTGCGCTGATAACGCTAGAGGCTAGCGTGAGAACCGTTTTGTGAGCCGGCAGTGGGTCGCGTATTAAAATTAGGTGGCCTGGCTCGGAACCCTGCCCCTGGAACTCAGGCGGCCGCTCAACGCAGAACTGTAGGACAAAATCGGCATGTAAGGACTTCCCGTAAAGTGTGGCAAGGCCAGTGCGTACTTTGTCGCTCATGCTGGGCCACGGCGATTTACTTAAGAAACGCAAAAGGGCACGGGCCGTTTCTTCGCCTCATACATACTAAAATGTGCTTGATTGGGGCTTGGCGTATCCCGGGCATGCCTTCAGAATGCGGCAAGTGCCACACGCTGTGCCGTACCCTGACATGTCACGCTGCCACGTGCCGGCCACAGCACCAGCCGTTCCACTTAATAGCGGTACACGCCTTCAATGAGGATTATGAATTATTGCACTGCATTTCTCGTCCACGTGTCTTTGAAGCCAACCTGTGACTCGTATTACCCCTTTACCCGACGCCGGAAACCACAGCCGTCGCTCGTGCCGCCGTCTTACTCCCCTGGTCTAAGTCTTCCTTTGCCTCTTAAGTCAATCACACTCACCCAGGCCTGGGATGCCGTGAGAAAGCAAATGAATGGATAATCATCGACACACCGCCACCAGTCCACCACAGATGCAGAAGGAGCTCAAACCGAATGAGCGGCACCCTTGCCCTACCTCTTACCCCACTTGCCCGGTCTAGCCACATCTACATTCATATCCACATCGGCCCTGCCCTGTACCCTCACCGCTCCCTATCGCCGCCCAACCGGCCTGAAAGGCTTCCAGCGTAAGTACCCTACGCCGTCTTTCCAGCCGCCTTCTCCTCTCGTTTCTCCACAAACCACGACCATACGTTGCGCATGGCGAACAGCCCAACCGCCACCGCCGTGGCGCCGTACACGGCCGCCAGGCCCTGCGGGTGCCCCTGCAGCCACCCAAACATGACACGTGTGCCACACGCGTGCCACCCCACGGCCGTGGCTGCTCCCAGCGCGTAGCCCACCAGCACCTGCGGCACTGTGTGATAGCCCAGCCGCACACGGAGCCACGTCTGCGGGGGGTGGTGAACACATGGGGCGTGGGCCCGTGGCTTAAAGCGGCTTGGAGTCGGTGATTGCGGCTCTAGAGGGGCGCGGATGCCGACTTAAAGTGTGGGGTGAGTACGGTAGTCTGCAGGGTGCAGCACGCCATGCGCTCCCGAGTGTACGGTACGGTACGGTTCCATGCACCCCGGTTGCCCAGAGATGCCCACCTCGGTACATGTGCAAGGCAAGGTTGTGATGCAGCCAGGGGAGCAATGAAGTCGCAGGACCAACGCATGCTGCCTCAGGAAACAGAAGGGCAGGCAATAATCCAACCCGTACTCATGCAGAGCACAGCTTAAAGGGGTCCAGCAGCTGCCGCTCTGTGCGCTCGCTGCATCGACCTGACCAGCCTTGACACCCACCAGGAAGACGCTGAGGGCTACCAAGGCGGCGGCCGACAGCCACACGGCCGACCCCGCCTGCGCGCCTTGGGACATGGCCACCGCGGTGTAGACCCCTAGGAACGCCAGGCCTGTGCAGCGGGGCCAGGGAGTTGCGAGTTAGTGTCAAGGCTTTTCCTGAACACTACCCGAGATAATGAGTACAGGCAGTGCCAAACTGGGGTCCAGGCTCCTCCCCAGCGTGGGGAGGAGCCTGGATGCGTTTTGGTTTGCGATAATTGCAATGTTCAACGGCATGCAACAGTCAATGGCCGTGCAGGCATTTGGGAAAGGCCGGAGTGACAAGCAGGAGGGCGGAAACGTAGGTGGGGACAGAGCAGACACACCACAGCCCAACGGTACGGCAGCAGACAGGCACAGCTTGTAGGGGTGCCACGAAAACACCCCTCCAGACTGGATTCAAGGCGACAAGGAGTTTTGCAACGAGGTTGCAACACAGTGTACGCTACGTCCGCTTTCGTCCCGCACTCACTGTTGGCGTGCGAGGACGGCATTCCGGGGTCGGCCTTGCGCGCGTTCTCCGGCCGCTGCTCGTTGATTATGTACTTGAGCGCCTGCCGTACGACAATAGACACATACAGGACAATCGCCATGCGCGGCGGTAACAGGGGCGCAGCGGTAACAGCGGTAACAGGAGCCCGGGAGTGAGCGGAAACCAGTAACTGTACCATGCACAATCAGCAGCACTGATACCGTGAGCTTGCCGTATTTGTGATGCGATGCTTGCACGCAACTCACGCTGCGTCACGCAGTGCATGCAACACACGTGGGTAGCGGATGCGAACGCCAGCGCCCTGGTCGTGCAACTGGGTACACCACGCATGTAAGCAACCCTGCAACGCTTGCCGTACCTGCCACCACTGCCGTACAAGCGTGACATAGTTGCACGGAAGCAGCCATGCAGCGCGGTACTGCCGTACCTTGTTGATGAACGAGGCGATGATGGAGCCCAGCACACACCACGCTGCCGCCAGGTCCCGCCGGGCCAGCAGCACGGCAAACACGGTCCCCGACACCGCCCACTTGGTCTGCGGCCAGGCACGGAGGTGATTGACACGTGGGTAGGTGCCGCGTAGATCAACACCTGCTGTGCACCCCTGAGTGCTCTACTAACAGAAACAGGTTGCGAATTGGGTGGAAGCAACCCGGTTTGTGTGTAGCCCCCAAGGGCGTGACGCTTGCAGCAAGATGTGCCAGTGCCTGGAAGTCCCGGTCGTCCTCCGCGAAACCCACCAGGTTGTTGATGAAGGACAGCACCGGCGTTGCACCGCCGTGTGTCTGGTGCACAGGGGACTCGTCGCCGTTCATGTTCCCAGACGCTGCCGCCGCTGCTGCTGCCGTTGCCACCCGCCGCCTGGTGCCCTGGTCGTGTATCCGGCTGCCGTGGGGGCCCCAGCTACTGCTGCTGCTGCCGCTGCAGCCTGCTAGACTGGTGGTGGGGCTGACGGATCTGTTGCTGCTGTAGCTTGAAGAGGCTGACCTGAGCAGAGTAGGCTTGGGTCGTGTGGGCAACGGTACCGGGCAGTTTGCGGGGCGACCGGTTGAGGGCAGGCGGTGGGACGCCCGCTCCGTGCGCGAATGTATCCTGGAGCGACATTTGGATATATCAATTGCTCATTGTAGAAGATTTTGCGCTTTTTAAGTGTAACAATACGCGCGAACTGAGCGCTTGCATGGCTCGGCCCGCGAAGCTTGCACAAGCTCTTCGTCTGTCGACCACTGCATGTGTACCTTGGTAAGCGAAGACTCTCCATAGAACAGATGCTTAAGCTATTCCCGACCGCTGGCGGTTTCAAGTATTACATCAGTCGCAGCCCTTGCCCTCGTTGCACACGCAATGCACGCAGTCTATTTGAGTTTAGCTGCATCTACAAGTATGCAGGTTTTAAATGGTGCTGGAGGTGCAGTTGCTGGAATCGTTTAGGGATCCGCAACGTGAAACGTTCGCGCCTCCCACATCGAACTGCCTGGGCAATAAAACTCTCAGCGAGTCAACTGGGCGGCTGCGCATGGCTGCGTGCATAATCACCGGCACAAAATGCGCTCCGCAAAGCGTCATTGCTTTGTAGACGTTGCAATCAACTTTCCCCGACCCTTGGGTCGTCACCTGCTTGGAGAGTGGATGGGGCCACGACAGCGGGGCTGCTTGTCTTCTGTAGGTTTGGTTCGCGAAGAACAGTGTGTGGGCGGGATCAGGCTGTGGTAACTTTGTGGGCCTGTGTTGCCTTTGGGTCTGTGCAAGTACCGCACTTGTAGCCGATGTGCGTTAACTTGTACAGGGCGAGCAGCAGTGGAGAGGAGTGGGAACCTCGTGCCCGTACTGGCCTGGGTCAGCCCCCTGTACGTCTTGGGACGTCCTGGAACGGTACCGCATTGGGTATTTGTACCGTACACGGTCATCACCTGTTGCAGGCTCCTAGGCCTAGAGCGTAGGGAAAGCACAGCGGAAGCGCCCACTCAGGCCCACTGTGTGCCTCCTGCATGCTCCTGCCCACCACCAGGCGCTGGCCACCACACCTGACCAACACTGCTACGTGTGCGGGCCTTGATATACCGTAATGGCATGTTGCAGTCAACGTTAAATCAAGTCGTCCACAGGCCACGGGCTGAAATGCGTTGCGCAGACTTGCAGAGCAGCGCCACGGTGCGAGCTGCGTAACGGCGGCACGCGGCAACAGCCAACAACCAACGGCAACGGACGGCAACATGGATGGTGCACGCCCCGGATGCAAGGGCAAAACCATCCTGGTTGTGCAGCGCTTGCCACGTTGCAGTGCTATTGTTGCCATTGTATAAAAACTTTAGGTGTACAACGTCTTCTCTTAAATGCACTACATGCAGCCTCCAGTTCCCTGCCCCCTCCGTCTGGCGGTGTGCCGTCACAACCACAGGCTCACGCACTAGCCCTTCACCTCCAACCCGGCTGTACTCACGTGTTGCTTAGGAGAAGCTTTCACACATGATCATCACCAACCCCACCCCGCACTGTGCCCAAAGAAACCAGCGTGTGAACACACGCACTATGACCAACACCTCCACACCCCCAACGCCCAGCTGCTTCGGAGGCCCATCGTCAGGCCCATCTCCCCATCTCCCCAGTCATCGCCCAGCTGCGGCGAGGTGCGGCTCACCAGCGCTGACAACCTGGGACGGCTGCCGCGTACGGCACACGCCATGAGTCATCCTGCCCTCAGGTGGCTACTGCCTCCCTCATCCTGTCCGCCTCACTCCGTTGCTAGCTTGAGCCCCAGCGCCTTGGCCGCTCCGGACGGCTGCCGTGTACGGCCTGGTGCCCCCGGGCCCATGACTAATGCCGCCCTCATCAGTCGGAGGCCAGCTTGAGGCCCAGCTCCTTGGCGTTGACGATGGAGGGGGCGGCACGTGGCACGGCGGCCATTGGCTTGTCCACGAAGGGCAGGATGTCGGCGCGGTTCCACACGGGGTAGCCCGACAGCACGGCGGCCACGTTGGCGGCGGCCAGCGTGGCCTGAGAGCGGGGGAGGAAGGGTGCTTGGTACGACTGTACTGCTGTGTGTACCGGTACATTGCCTTTGTGCGGGGTTGCAAAGGCGTGAAGAGACTCGTCGGCTCGAACGGCAGACCCACAGTGCTCGTGCGCGGGTAACAACAGCACGCAGCTCCTGCTGCAGCCCACTAGCCCCCCAGCACCAGCCCACCAGCCTCCCAGCACCAGCCCACTAGGTCCCCTCTCCCCCCCCTCCCCCCCTGCCCACCATGCCGCTGCGTGTCCACATGGAGGCGGAGGCGATGTGCGGCACGATGACGGCGTTGGGGCAGTCGGCCAGGCCCGGGGCCATGGCGGGCTCGTGCTCGAACACGTCCAGGCCGCACCTGCAGGGGCGTCAATACCCAGGACATTAACCAATTACTTGTCCAATACGCATTATGTTGGTTTCCCGTGCTGGGGCCATGGCGGGCTCGTGCTCGAACACGTCCAGCCCGCACCTGCAAGACGGCCACGTGCACACGTCATTTGAAGATACGACGGCCGTGTCGGTCAAGCATGCGCATCACGCCATGCACCGTACGTCACTCCGCGGCCGCGCCTAACCCGAGGTTCACCTCCACGATGCGCCATCAATGCCTTCGCAGCGGCTGGTACATACTACACATCATCTACAATATAGGACCGGTACATAAGGAGCTTAGCTCGCGCCAGATGGCGTGTAGCTGGTGTCATGGCGCGCACCTGAACTCCGGGTTGGCCTTGAGGTGCGCCACCAGCGCCTTCTCGTCGATGCACGGCCCCCGCGCGGCGTTGACCAGCACCGCGTCCTTCTTCATCAGCGCCAGCCGCTGCGCGTTGATCAGGTGCCGCGTGTTGGCGTCCAGGTTGCAGTGCAGCGACACGACCTGTGGGGCGAGGCAGGTGTGTTAGGGGTGTGTGTTAAGGGTGGTGCTGGTGGGTGCCGCGTGTTGGCGTCCAGGTTGCAGTGCAGCGACACGACCTGTGGGGCGAGGCAGGTGTGTTAGGGGTGTGTGTTAAGGGTGGTGCTGGTGGGTGCCGCGTGTTGGCGTCCAGGTTGCAGTGCAGCGACACGACCTGTGGGGCGAGGCAGGTGTGTTAGGGGTGTGTATGAAGGGAGGTGCTGGTGGGTGACGCGTGTGGGCGTCCAGGTGCGGACGAGAGCCCAGCTCCTGTTCGGTGGGGTGGGGCACGTGCGTTAGGGGTGTACTGCAAGGAGTGACACTGGACGGTACTACATGTGTTGGCGTCCAGGCTGATGCTTGATGCTTGGCCCCAGGCATCAGGGGCGTGCTTGGTCAACCCATCGAACCCCGCGCCTTCAAGCCCGTCCACAGCTCCATGTGTCAGTTGCCTCCACACCCTCCTTCGGGCCCAACCCCCAACGCCGCAATCCCATTGATGCAACCCGCAAGCACCCTGCGCCTGCCAGCTGTCGCCCTCTCCTTGGGTACAACACCCATACGGCCCGGCAGGACACGCCAATGAGGCCCCCACAAACGCCTGCCCCCCATCCTCCTTCCTTGGCTTGCGACTCGCACCCTCATACGGGCTCCTCTCCCGCCCGCCCTGCAACCTCCTGCCCACCGATCCCTGCAGCCCCACTCACGTCCGCCTCCTTGAGCACCTCCTCCACCGTCTCCACGCGCTTGCACGCCACGGGGGGCTCCCCCCTGTGCCGCAGCAGCTCGCCGTACAGCCTGGGCAGGGGGCACGGCCATACACAAGTGCAATGCTGTCAGCACGTCTTGCAGGTTCAGATTCGTGCTGATCCTGTGCTGCTTTCAAAAACCCTTGTCGCGTAAGGAGTGGCTGCCGGCTTTCCTATCCGCGCCCGCTGTGGGGTTCGGAGCTGCAGACCCAGTCGAGCGGTATACCAGCGACGCCCCTTCTATTTTGTGCGCATGTACCGCACCCAGTACCATAACACCACGCTTGAGTGCCAGCCCCTGCTCGCATCCATGCGGCAAGCTCCCATCCCAGCCCGCCCTGCCGTACCGTACCGCGCCGCTCCCTGCCGTACCTGATGTACTCCTCCAGCTGCTTGTTGGGGTAGGGGTCGTAGTACACCAGGTTCATCTTGTGCCCCTCCACCATCATGCGGGCGTAGGCGGCGCCGATGCGGCCCGCGCCGACGATGCCCACCGTCTTGTTCTGCGGTGACAATTCATGTTGGTTGCAGGGTGGTTGAGGTGGTTCAAGATCATAATACGGCGTTGCGGGATGGGTTGACAGGGATAGCAGCGCCCGGTCCGGTAGGTCACGCTGGCCCTGGTGAGGATGGCTGCAAGGCACACATTCAGCGGCCTGTAACGGCATTGGCGCCGTTGCCCATTCCCGCAGGTGCTGGCAATGCCCAGCCCCGCGCTGCGCAGGTAACGTAATGGCACCGCGGCGTGCCGTAAGGCGGCCCGCGGAACCTGCTGCTGTGCGTTGGGGCACCCCCGTGCAGGGACAGGAGGCGTTCCCACCCCCGCCCATACCCCCACCTGCAGCAGCTGCCCCACGAACAGGGTGGGCAGCCAGCCCTTGTACTGCCCGCCCCGCATGAACACGTCCGCCTCGCACACGCGCCGGGCGGCAGCCAGCGTGAGCGCCGCAGCCAGCTCAGCAGTGGTCTCCGTCAGCACGCCTGGGGTTTGCGGGGGACACAAAGGACTGTTAAGCGGTTAGTGGGGTCTGTGGGGTGGTAGCGGGTAAAAGCGTGGTACCGGAAGCCGCGGTGCCAGCTCAGAGATTGTCTCGATCGGCACCCCGGGGGGTTCATGGGGGTGGGGATAACGGGGTAACAACAGCATGGGGAACAGGGACCGGCACAGGCGTGCTGCATGTTGTCTGCATCAGCAAGCCTGGTGTTCGAGGGGATGGGGAAGGCCAATGACGGCATAACGCATGTCGGCAACAGCGGAGCTGGTGTGGCTGGAAGCGGGTTTGAAGGGCACCGGCGCCTGCTGCACCTATATGGAGATGGTCATTTGCAGTCAGGCTCACACAATGTGGTGGTGGTCCGCCTATCCTGTTGGGGGGCAGCCTGCGCCGCTGCCTTGGCCCCAAACCCCGGCCACTACCAGCGTCTCCCGGCCCACACCGTGCGGGGCCTGCCTCTGACCCGGCCGCCCCCGCTTATGGCTGCGAAGCAAGCCCTTGTGCAGACGTTTTTCGACAGGTGCCACATGGTGATCGGCCCAGGCCTGCTCCCCTCCCCCAAAGGCCGCACCTGCCCCGTGTGCTGCCAGTTCCGGCACCCAGCGTCGCGTAATCGCAACCCTATCCGTGGCCTTGCCGAGGAGTCCAGTAGACACCAGCCATGCACATACCGGTGGACCTGCCTGGCACTCCGAGTGCAGGATGCTACCACCCATTTACCCTGCACCCGCGGGCGTGTTTGCTCCCGCACGCTAATCAACGGGCAAAGGTCCAGCATCCTCGCTCGACTCCATAATAAAGGCTCCTAAAACTCCCCCAGTGTTTCTCGCTGCTTTGCGACTACCCACCGGGCGTGTTGCCCACCGGGATGCCCCGCTTCGTGGCCTCCCCCACCACCACGTTGTTGTAGCCCACGGCGTAGTTGGAGTAGGCCTGGCCGCCAGCCTGCTTGAGGGCCTCAAACAGCTCCGAGCCCCAGTCCTGCATGGAAAGTAAGAGAGGATGCCGTCAGCACTGCCGCGGTACTGCGTGCAAGTTTCATGAGCCTTGTTGTGGTTGGCGTGGTAAGGGGGGTGTGTGCTGGGGGGCAAGAACGAGGCCGGGAGGAGGAGCGGGAGGAGGGCGGGCAGTTGCTGTGCGTGTGCGCAGAGATGCGGTTGCGGGAATCGGGGTACATTTGCTGTACGTGTGCGTAGGTTCCTGCCGCAGCTGGTAGCCCGGGCGCACCTCGGTGAGCTGACCGATGACACCATCACATTTGTTGCCGATTAGCTTCTTGATGGTTGCGTTGTTTAGGATGATGTCGGGGTGTGTGCACACCTCCACGCGGCATCCCGCGTTCAGCAGGTACTGGAGCCACCGGTCGCCGGGCAACGACTTGGTGACCACGACACGCTTGCTGCCGGACTCGTTATGAACCTAGATATGGATAGAAAGGAAGGCGTTAGAAGCTGGAACGTTGCTCGAAGAGGGGTGCAAGTGTGCGCATTTCGGGGGAATGTGACGTCGGAACTCGGTATGAGAATTGAATGTAGCTGATCACAGGTTGCTAACTACCTGAACGGGGATGCCGTTGACTGTAGCGCTGCTGGCAAAGGCGCGCTGCAGCAGACCCAGCGAGGACTCGCCCTGCCGAGCAAGGAGCCCCAGGCGCGCAAGCATGGCTACAATCAGATGCGAGGATTGCCAAGTAAAGCCTACGCTCGTAGTTGGCAGAACCAGGTTACGTATGAGTGTCGACGGACAGCTCCAACAGGCTTGGGCGCAAACCAACGCAATGAACTCAACCAACCAACTGTCGTCCGGGTAAGACCTACTATTCTGACTTATCTTCTGAATTATCTGACTTAATTAGTGGGTTAGTAGGTGGCCTCTTACGCGTCTTTAAAGCTGGCGTAGGACATGGCGAGCACTGCACAACCTGCCCTGGCGCCCCAGCCTAATGCGGGGCTAAAGAAGTTCCTGAAGGACGTTGTTGCGGGGACATGCGGTACGCGTTGCACGACTGTCACTAGCCACAATCCAGGCAGCATGCACGTTCGCGTGTCAAGAAATACCTGTGCCATGCGCAGGTGGCATCTCTGTTACCCTCGTGGGCCACCCTTTTGACACGCTGAAGGTCCGACTTCAAACGCAATCAGTCACGAACCCCATATACTGTAAGTTTGAGTGATGGGCGTCCTTTCCGGCCACCCCGACTCCCCGACGACCGAGCGAGTGATAGCAGCCGAAGCTGTTTGGCAGGACCTCTACGCGCGCTCCCCACGCGATCATTCCATACTCTTCACTGTGCAGCCGGCGTCATCGACTGTGCAAGGAAGACAGTCCAATGGGAGGGCTTGGGCGGCTTGTACAAGGTAAGCGGCCGCTGGAGCTGGAGCCGTGAGCTGGAGCTGACCTGGCGCCCCCGCAGCACACCTTGCACTCCCATTGGCTAGCGCTCTTGGTGGGGGCTCCTTTTGGTTGAGCAGCTTACAAGTACTTGCAAGGCTTCAGGCCGCAGCTGTCAACATGTCAATGCAGCACAGCAGCCGCTCTTGGACACGTGGCTGCGTGCCCCCCGCTGCTGCACCCTTCCTGCCCCGCCACCCCGCCCCCACACTCCACAAAGCACCCTGACACCCTTGCACTTCCCCTTGATGTGCTGGTCCAGGGCGTCACCTCCCCGCTTATGGGCCAAATGTTCTTCCGTGCGTCGCTCTTCTCGGCCTTCGGCTCCTCTAAACGCTGGCTCGCAACCAACGCGGACGGGTCACCACGGGAGCTGCAGTGGGCCGACTTCTACAAGGTGGCCTTGGCTATGTCTGCAAATGACAGTACCGGGCGCAGCGCCTAGCTTTAAAAGGGGTCCGGCACTAGGTCAAACGACCCTGGTGATGCCCATGACGCATGGGGGATTTTGGATTGGCAGGCAGGCAGGCGGGGATTCGGGATTGGCAGGCAGGGCTGGCATTCAAGCAGGACGCCAGAACTGGGACTATGCACAGCAGGGCACGTAAGGGAGGCAGTGCCGTGTTGTCTGTAGCGGTTCGCCCGCGCCGACACGCTGGGTGGCGGGGCGGCTGGCAGCTGGCTAGCGCACGTGTGTCTTGACACGCCTCGCACACGCCCACAGCCCACGCGGCAGTCAGCATGGGCATAGACCCGTGCCTAGCTGTACCGCGCATTGCGTGCCCTTGGCCCCCACTTGCAAAGCGCATAACGGTCATCCATGGCTAAAACCGCCTGTCTGTTATCCTCACCCGGCCAAGCTGGCGCCATGACTGGCCTTGTCGGCACGGGAGTTGCGGTGGCCAGTAACCCTCCTGCACAATGCATTGAACGGCGTCAAATAAGCACATGCATGTTGACAATGCCCGTCCGCCTGTTTGTTCGCCCCTTGGCTCCCGGGTCAGGCTGGCGCCATGACCGGCTTCGTGGCCGCCTTCACGGAGGGCCCCATCGACTTCTACAAGAGCCAGCTGCAGGTCCAGATCATCCGCAGCAAGCAGGACCCCAACTACAAACGTGAGCGCGCAAGGGCTAATGTGCGAGAGGGCTGCGGCCGGGCGGGGGACGGGTTGAGACTGGCGGCGGCGCGGCGGGGATTGCGTGGGCGCTGGGGGCGTGGGGAGCGCGCAACTTCGTGTGGGGGGGAGGCGGGAGTGGGGTGGGTGGATGGGGTTGAGCGGATTGCGCGTCGCCGGTATAGAAGCCTTGAGCGTGGCGCTGGACAGGAGCTCCGCGGAGCTGGAGCACAAAAGGCAGGACGGATAAAGGCGGGACGGATGAAAGCGCAATCGAAACGTGGCGGCAAGAGCTGCTGCCTCTGGGCGGGACGAGGCCAGCGAGGTTTACAAGGCAGGCGGTGCGGTGTGCCGCTGTGCCCTAGCGGTCAGCGCCGCGGGCTTGGGGGCTGGGCTGCTTGGGCTGGGCTTGGGCCAGGGCTGCTCCACACCCAAGCCGGGGGCGCACTGGCGCATGCGCCACAGGGCCAGCCGGTCCACTGGGCCGACGTGCGCCGGCCTGGAGCTGCGGGCGTCTGAGCCGTTCAGCCAGCGGCGGTTGGATGGTGGATCCGGGAGAGGCGAGGCAGACCCATTGTGGCCCATGTTCCCGGGCCCAGCTGATATCACTCGTCGGCGACGGGAGCGCCCCGTCGCCAGGGCATGACCCAGCCAGTTTGTGGGCTTCGGGTTGTGGCGGGACGTGCTGGGCTGGCTTTGTTCGGCTCCATGCGCCAGGGGCAAAGCCGTGATGCCAGCATGAGGTTGCAAAGCCTTGGCCAGTGGCGGTGTCACCGTTGCGACCGGTGTAGCAGGGGCTGAGTCGTCCTCATGCGCGTGCACGGCAACGGCAAGGGTTCAGGGGTACGACCACCGTCGCTCTCTACTAATGCCTTGGTGTACCGGTGACACGAGTCATGCTGACCTTGTACGTTGACCCTCCTACCCTGCTGTATCTCAACCTTCTGCCCGATCCCATGCGCGCAGCCCCCTACACCTCGGTGCTGGAGTGCGTGCGGCAGACCATCCGCAACAACGGCGTGCGGGGGCCATTCCAGGTGGGGACTGCTGCAGGATGTGTTTGAGGAGATCTGGTAGATGCCTGTTGGCAGCACAGCACATGGGAGGCGAGTCGTAGATGGGCAAGCAGAGGACCAGCTGCCGAGGGCCTTACTTTCCTGTGGGGCCCTTTTCTATACCACTTGGGCAGACTTGGGGCTGGATGCACAAGCAGGCGAGCGTGTTAGGGCGGGTTGGAGCCTTGGGTGCATCGTAGGAAAGCCACTGGCAGGCAGCTATTAGAGTTCGACAGGGCCAGCCGCCTGTGAACCGCTGAATGACGAGTGCGCCCTGGCCGGCCGGTGTGTGGGCTAATAAGCCCACGGCACGGTAGCAAGCTGCTAACGCCCCTTGCCTCCGGCCCCGGTGTCCTCTGGCACCCGCACGCTGTTGCACATGGCCCACGCCTTCACCATGAACCACGCAACCCGGGGCCCCATGTGCACCTGTTCCGCGTGCAGGGCCTGTCCGCCACCCTGCTGCGCAACACGCCCGCCAACTCGGTGTACCTGGGGTCGTTCGAGGTGATGAAGCAGCTGGTGGCGCAGAAGCACGGCTGCAAGACCACGGAGCTGTCGGCGCCCGTCATCACGGCGTGCGCGGGTGGGTCGTGGCGTAACGTGGGAGGGTCGCGGTGGGAGGGGCATGCCTGGGAGGGTCACATGGGAGGGTCACATGGGAGGATCAGCAATGGCCGACGCGGTGCTTGTGGGTTAGGGGTGGGGGCTTGGGGCCCAGGAGTGGTTGAAAGCGCGAACGAAGCATGCCCGGGTCAGAACTCAGGCTGGGCCGGGCGAGCAAGGGCTCGTAGGCGGGGATGGATGTTGCTATGGCGCACGGGTATAGCCGACAGGTGCCTGCCCCTCCCCCCTGTCCTCCTCCCGCTGTCCCTCCAGGCCTGGGCGGCATCATGTACTGGGTGACCATTTTCCCAGTGGACTGCATCAAGAGCGCCATGCAGACGGACACCATCGTGCGCGCGGAACGCAAGTGGGTGCCGTTGCAATCGTGGGCGTGTGCTTGGGCGCGCTGGTTGTTTGGGGTGATGCTGGCCTGTGGCTTGGAACAAGCCGCCGGGGATCGTGCGCCTTAAGCAGTGGTCCACGGTTGGCAGTCTTGCTGGTGGTTAATGTGGGTCTTTACGATAGGGGAGTCAGCCCCAAGACGGCTGCAGCATGCAACGAACGGGTACAAGGCTACTAGCACGCTGCAGTGTTACGAGTACGGTGTGCCTGTGGCAGCAAGTGCACTCGCCGCATGCGGGCTGACCGGCCACGTGTCACCGTCACAACCCGCGGTTGCGCAGACGGCTGCAGCGCGTTTCCACGACGGCGTGCAAGGCTGGCAGCACCGCAGTGTTCGCAGTGTTCGCAGTGTTTGACCCTGCTTGATGCAGCTATGGACTCGTCGCACACGCTCTGCCCGGCCACGTGTCACCGTGACCACCCGCGTACGCGTGCATATCACTCTCCCGCAGGTACACGGACATCCCCACGACGGCGCGGCTGCTGTGGGCGGAGGGCGGCGTCAAGCGCTTCTACCGCGGCTTCACGCCCTGCCTCATCCGCGCGGCGCCCGCCAACGGCATCATGCTGCTCACCGTGGACAAGGTCACCACGCTGCTCAACAAGGAGTGAGCGCGCGGAGCTGCCGTACAGCGTTGGCCGCTGGGGAAAGGGGCGTTGACTGGACTTGCAAGGAGCACTTGAGCGGCAGTTTTGGTTTGTTGCGGTGAGCGAGGGGGCATTGATCAGAGGCGCACGGTTGCAGCTCTCAGCTGCGGTTTTGGGAATTGCCTTGGGATTGGGATGCATGGCTTTCAAGCGAGTGGTACTTATGACTGGGTGTGACCCAATAAAAGGAAAGCGGCTGCTGCAGCTCCTGCGGGCTGGCTCCGGAACGGCCGTGGACTGCGGCTGCTCAGCCGTCACGGTTTTCGCATGTAGTGGCGGCTGTGAGCTGTAGCGGTGACCCTTGGTGCCATTGGGCCGGGGCAAGAGACACTGGGTCTGCAAAGGTGTGGGCAAACCCGGGGGCAGGCGTGGCGAGAGAGCGCGGCCAAGGGCCGCTCGGCTTATGTATGGCAGGCCTCGGACGAACACTGAGCGCTGATGGCGTATAGGCATAATGGGCTGTGGGATAACGAAGCACAAGTGCTGGCGGTGTGTGCATGTGCATGGCCATGCCAACTTGTCGCCTGCGGGTTACTACACGAATGTCCCTGGATGTTCCCACCTCGCGCTTGCTGGTGGGTAGCCATGCTTATTATTGAGGGCAGAGCAACCCAACTACTGGGGATTGGCTGCTGGGGCTTGTGTGCTGCGCCCACGCGTTCAGTGTTGAGGTACAGTCCTGCACGGGTACGCGCAGTCCCTCACCTAATTCCTCCGGCAGCCATCCATCCAGAAGGCTCCGTTGGAGCTACCGGTACACCTGAATACAGGAGGCGTGCAAGTGCAGCACCTACAACTAGCGCTGTAACGTGTTTGTGCCTCGAATCTGACGCCATTGCTACATGTGCCACGGTGGCAGCTGCCAGTCCTGGTCAGTCCTGGTCAGGCCGTGACGAGGGGCTGAGGGCCCAAGCGCCAGGCCATGCCAGCACGTGCATGCGAGGCCACGTCAGGCCTAGTCGCCTACCGTAGTCAGACATCTACAGAGCAGGGGTCCATGCAGGGGTCCAAAAAGTTCAAGAAATACCGTCAGGTGAACGGCTGCGGCCTGCTGCAGGTCCTGCCATACGCTTCCTTGCCGGCTAGGCACAGCGTCGACAGGCCTGCTGTGGGCCTCGAAAGCTACGAAGGAAACCATCCGGCTGTGCGCAACTGCTATGGCAAACGGGTTGTATTCGGAGGATGCGAACTTGTTTCTTAGTTTTTAGGGGCAGCCTTGCAAAGCAACCTTCGTGCTGCAATGGTGAGGTCATGCGTGGAGCTGCACCGCTCGTCTGCACCTGTTTGCACAGGGGAGTCCTATCTCCTATGAGAGGGCCATTGTACATGTTGCGTGACCACCGACACCCCACGGTCATTAACGGTGTTAATGATTTCTATATACCCAACGATCTACGTTAGTAGTGGCGCTGCTTCTAGACCAGTATTTTACAGGGCGGAGGTTGAGGGCCAAAGGGTGCAAGGGGGCAACAAGCAGGGGAGGCCCCAAGCGCCGAGGCGTAGAGCGCCACGGACCATGGGTGGGAACTGGGAAGGTGTAGGTTGATGGTGTATTGTACAGATCAGTTCTGCTTCCATCTGAAGGCACTTACACCAGGTCGCTTGTTTTATTGATCGCGCATGCCCTTTCGGCGCGGCTTTAGTGCACTTTGACCGCAGGAAATGCATTATCTACTATTGCATCTGTGAATTGCTCTGTTTGTTATCATCGCCAGCGGTCGACTAGGGCGGCCAGCTCCTCCCAGCTCCCAACCGCCTCTGCACACGCTTGGGACGAAAGAGTATCATGCTGTATAACTACATTTGTTCTATTATATGTTTTGACCGGCGCGCGTATCAGGGGGGTATTCGCGACGGAAACCTTGTCATAAACTCGGTGACCCAGGGTCGAGTGGGCAAATCGCCCATACACATGGCAGCGTAAACATGGCAGCGTAAAGACTGCGCAAACAGGGTGGCTGGATTTCGTGTTCGCAGCTGCTGCCTCGTAAAAGGCTAACCGTCCGAACGAACTGGAGAGGGACAGGGCATCAGGGCTGCTCCAAGGCGTCGTTCTCCTCATTTCTAAGCATCTACTCTGCAACATTATCACGTTCAAAACCTGCCCACGAGCGCAAAGACCATTGGGGGCACGCCAACGACTTGCCCCCACCTCCTACACCGATGGCACCGAGGCAAAGTGCCCCGAGCATGCAGCCCGCTCCAGTTTTCGCCGCCTCGCCATACCTACAGCAACACTATGACAACAACGACTCATTCAAGGCCACTAGGGTTTACCGCCAGCTCGGGGGCCAAGGGTTCATCGTCGAGAAGCTCGGTGGCGCGACCTCGCAGTACACGGGCCTGACGCCTAGCGACATACTCGGGTGCTTGAAAATTATGAGGGACGAGGGCAATGCTGGCTTCCTGAAGGCCGCGAGCGGGATCCTCGGGACCCCGTCCGCGCACGCCAACGGCAACGCCAGAATGAGCAGCGGCCTCATCAGCGGCAGCAGCCAGCTTCACGGCGTCTTCAGCGACCTGGAGCAATGGCTCGCCCTCATTGTAGCTCTGGCCTTCGCAAACGTAACCTGCTTTGCCGTTGTCCAGTGGATCAAGGCTGCCCGGTACGACGCGGAACAGCCTGCTCCCCTCGACAGCCTCACCACCGGAAGCATCAGCGTAATAGAGCATATCTCAAGCACCCTCAGCAGCGCCCTGCGCGCTTTCTGCTGCCTCGGGTGCTTCCAGCTGGTGGGCAGCTCCGTCCTGCACGTAACCCACAGCGCGTTAAGACACGTGGACAAGGCCAATGGCAACGGCGGCAGCAGCAGCAGCGGCATCGGGGGCGTGGAGGGGCGGGCGTGGGGGCCGTGGGGGCTGCTGGCGGGTGCTGTGCTGGTGGGTGGCGGTGCGTTTGGTGCATCGTCCGTGCTGCGCATGCCGGCGGTGGCATGTAGCGGTGCGGGAGCAGCGCTGGAGCGGCTGAGGGGGCGCCTGCTGGCTGCGTTTGGCTGTGTGCTGGGGGGCTGGGCGGTCCCCGGGGCGGGGCGCAGGCGGGACGAGGGGCGGGAGGGGCAGAAGGAGGAGGGGCGGGAGCGTCAGGTGGGGCACGAGCGAGTGGCTGGCGGCGTGGAGTTGTAGGCTTGTAGCCACGTGCACCTGCACGCACGTGTGGGATGACACGACGTCCGGCAAGGTTCCTGCTTCCTTGGGGGGGACTGGCCAATGGGGAGGACTGGCTAGTGACTGTTTGTAAGGCTGGTGCACGTACGTATAGCCATTTTGGGTTAACATCTTTTCCGGTACCCTGCGCAGCAATCAGGGCTGTGGCAACCCGAGTACCGGTACGCGGTAGCAGTGTGTCCCTTACTTCTGACGGTGGAGGTGCTTGATTTGTCTGTGGGGTTTGGGTGGAGGCTGGCCTTGGCCCTTGCTGTCGGTTGATAGCTACGCCTAGGCCTGGAGCCTAGAGCCACCAGCATATATAACCGTCAACGTCAAGGGTGGTTAGGTTGCGGCTGGGTTGTAGCTTCGCTGTTGGGCGGCGCACTGCTGTACCGGTACCAGCTGTGCACTGCTGTACCAGCTGGGATGACGTTCTCAATGACAATGATAATGTCAAGCACGTGAGGTGGTTCAAGCGGGTGAAGGGTGCGTGGATTTAAGCGTTCACACCCTAGCTAGCACCGCGCTTGCGCTGACGCAGTGACGCCAGGCACATCAACTTCCTGGCTGCCCAGGAGTACTACATGTACTACGTGTGGCATGCGTCAACATCAACGCACCGGTGTAAGCATGGACGCAACCAAGCTACCGTACTCGTGCGTCAAATGTCCACGTGGCGATAACCGGCGGCGCCCTCGCACTGCGTAAATTCTAGGACCCCACGATGTAGCAAACGCCGTACAATTCACGCCTATTAAAGAATAGCAACTATGCATGAACGCAGCGCACTCGACATTTTTAACAAAATGCTTTTACCAACTCTCGTCGTCCTAGTGTGCCAACAAGGGCACAACTAACATCAACGGCAGGGCTGGGCGAGGACCAAGGTGCAACAGGCGTTTGACTGGGAAGGGCAGATGCGTGCAGCGACAAGCAGCAGTGCCGTACGAGGGCAACAGGCAGGCAGTGAAATGAAATGCCATGGCCCCAAAGGCGTTCTGGATCATATTCTTCCAAACCAAACCAAACCAACCAAACACGCATGCTGTCAGTCCTGAAGGCCCTACGCTATGCTGCTGTTGGCATGCATTATTGGTCGCCACATCTGGTGGCTACTGCTGCATGCGGCGGCGGCCTTAAAGCACGACGAACAACGATGCACCACTACGCCAAGGCGTAGCCATGTTCTTACCTTACTGCGCCAGCCGCTCAATTTCCATGCAGGCTGGATCAAGGACTGCAGTCGCACAAACCCCACATCTATTGGTGTCGACGAACGCCGTGCACAGCCTCAGCCGCCCGCCAACCCACGCACCAACACGCCAACTTACTTGCACGTGCAACATGCCAAACGCGCAACGCCACCAGCATAGTGTTACTGTTGCTGCATGGCGACCTATTTAAGTTCTACCAGGGTCAACCAGCCCAATGCCTGTCCTTTCGCAAAGCGTTGTCGTCGACCGCACCGCAAGCCATGCACAGCCTGAGAACGCTACGCCACAGCGCCACGCGGTCGTGAATCGGCATGACGATCGTCAACATGGACGTACCAGCATTGAGGCGAGCGCGTATGGGATATCAATGTCTCTTATGACTGCTTCTTGCAGATGTTGACCCGCCACGGGTTGAGGGAGGTGGTGAGCAGCGGGCTCTCGTTGGGTGAGCCACCCGGGTAGAACAGCCTGGGTATGCGCAGGGTTCGAGGAGTGGAAGCGCAGTGAGCTCACTGATCCGCAACAGTACGACACACCTGCCATCGTGACAGCTTCCGGACAATATGGAACACGTGCATTTACTAGCAACATGCCAAGACTCGGGCTACAGGCTTGCATTCAGCCCACCTGTAGATGCCACGGTCGATAGGGTAACGCGTAGCCGCTTCCCCGCCGGAGCTGCTCAGGGGGTACTGCTGGGAGGTCCACTTGGGCCCAAAGGAAGGGCTTTCCGGGTCGTCGTACAGGTCGTACAGCACATTGTTGGACGTGACGAGCGTGGGCTGACGCTGCAGGGGCAGCGCCGTGGAGTTTGAGGTACGGCCGGAGGTACGGATGTGGAAAGACCTGTGGGGCGACAGGGTTGCGGAGGGTGTGTGTGGTGACATGCAGTTAAAGGGGCACGCAAGAGGGCAAGAGATAGGGGCTTCACAGCTGGAAGGCAAGAAGTACGAGTTGCTGAGAATGTGTACGGCACTGGCGTGGTACGGTAGGGACATCGGGGTGGTCACTGAGCATTGGCAGGGGCGCCTGTGCACCGTCGCAGCAGAGCCCTACCGGTACCCCTGGCCGGCAACGTGTGCAGACATGACTACATAACTACATAACTACATAACTACATGAGCCTGCCTGAGCCGACCCGGCCCAAAGCACACCGTTCACAGATGCTTTAGTTCAGATCAGACTCAGTGGCCCCTCCTTGCAACGCACCGCATCATCTCCGTGTCCTCGTGCACCAGGTTGTGGCAGTGGAACATGTACTCGCCGCGGTGGGGGCCGAACCTGTGAGGTGGTGGCACAGATAATACACGTGACCGCCGCACACGTTGCGACCACAGACCGTGCATGGGCTACCTTAGGTCACAATGGACATCCTACTGGACAAAGAGCAGTCCCGCGCCAGTTTGGCAACGGGCGCCACGTTGTGTGCCACCCACGCGACGTACGGTGCCACGTGCCAAACACCACGTGCGGTTTACCCACGCGCACCTGAGCAGCAGCGTGACGCTGGCGCTGGGGTCCAGCTGCACCACATCCTTGGCCGTCCACCGCTCGTACTCATGCACCTGCACGCACGTTGCACGTTTTCTCGGTTCCCGTGTCGTACGCAGGGGAGCAGTAATGTACGGGTACGGTCTAGTGCATGCAGGGTACGGACAGACGCTTGCATGAAGCAACCGCTATACCTCCAGAAAGACCCGCGGCGGCAGCAGTTGGACGAGCACTGAGTAGTGAGGGCCTTTGAAGGCTCTGAGCACGACTATGCCCGCACTACACCAATACCGGTACGCGTAAGCTGCGTTACGCTACGGTACACAAGAAGGACCGTTCCCCTGGCTACGGTACGTTACTCATTCACTGCCACTGTGTCACACCTGGTTGGGGTCGTCGTTCCTGGCCAGGATGTAAAAGTCCACCAGGTGGATGTGGATGGGGTGGAACCAGCCGCCGCCCGTGTCCAGGCACCACACCTCCCACGCGTTCTGGCCCACGTCGCTCGCAGCCACGCGTGCCGTGTGCCACGTGTCGCCGTTGATCACCCTGCGCACACACGTGGGTCGTGCCGCATACCGGTACGACACCGTGCGCAGACTGTCAGAGGACGTACCTGATGCGATAATGGGGCTTTGACAAGGTGCAGTGGTGTGGAGGTGAGCGAGCAGCAGAGTTGTGGAGAGCCCCTTACGCACCATTGCCCGCCCCGGCGGCCGAACTTGAAGGTGCGCGTGCACGTCTTGTTGGCCACCATCTGGAGGGCCTGGCTGATGTCATCTGCACTTAGAACCTGCGCCGCACATGCAACGGGAGGGGCAGGGAGGGATGGGGTGGGTGGTACAATAGTAGGACCAAGTGTGTGCCAGTAATACCGTAGTGATCTGAATTTTTCGTGATATTGATGGTCGGAAAGTATCCCGAATGGTATCACGAAAATATATTATCCTACTGCAGGAGCCACGTAGTCCCGAAACCGTGTATCACGAAGCATATGGCACGTGGAAAAC